>Ga0081538_10000005_pt1 | contig 187304 bp, 161 predicted proteins | sample TabmetS5T2R1_FD_71022 | JGI IMG/M metagenome (GOLD analysis project Ga0081538, IMG submission 71022) | Tabebuia heterophylla rhizosphere microbial communities from the University of Puerto Rico - S5T2R1 | ecosystem: Host-associated > Plants > Roots > Rhizosphere ... | reverse complement strand
CCGCGCCCGGCTCGCTCGGCGTCGTCGACGACCGGCTGGTGGACCGGGCGTTCGGTGCCGACGCCGGGGTCGAGCTCGCGTCCGTGGCCGACGTCGATCCGCCCGCCCCGCACAACATCGCCAACGCCCTCGCCGCGGCCGCGCTGGCCCGGGCGCACGGCGTCCCCCCGACGGCGGTCCGGGACGGCCTGTCCGGGTTCATTCCGGACCGGCATCGCAACGCCACGGTGGCCCTGGTCGACGGTGTCGCGTGGGTCGACGACTCCAAGGCGACCAACCCGCACGCCGCCGAAGCCTCGTTGCGGGGCTATCCGTCGGTGGTGTGGATCGCCGGCGGACTCGCCAAGGGGGCCAGCTTCGACCAGCTCGTCGCCGGCGTCCGGGATCGGCTGCGAGCGGTCGTGCTGCTGGGCCGCGACCGGGCGGTCGTCGCCGAGGCGCTGGCGCGACACGCACCGGAGGTCCCGGTGTTCGAGGTCGCCGAAGGGGACACTGGCAACGACGTCATGGAGCGTGTCGTGCAGGCGGCGGCCGCGGTTGCCCAGGAGGGAGACACGGTTCTGCTCGCGCCGGGATGCGCGTCGCAGGACCTGTTCGCCAACTACGGGGCCCGCGGCGACGCCTTCGCGGCCGCCGTGGACCGGCGGGTGGCCGCCGAGCGTTAGGGAGGAGGCCCGTGGCGACCACGACGCGGCAGCCTCCTTCGCGGTCCCGCGAGCATCCGATCCCACGCCCCGCGGCGCGCTGGTGGGCCGCGATCCGGCAGAGCCTCGACCGGCCGCTGATGTCCTACCAGCTCGTCATCGGCGTCAGCGCACTGCTGCTCGGCCTCGGGCTCGTCATGGTCCTGTCGGCGAGCTCGGTGCTGTCCTACGAGCAGTACGGCTCGTCCTACTACATCTTCGGCAAGCAGGCGATGTGGGCCGCGATCGGCATTCCGCTGGCCTGGCTCACGTCCCGTACGTCGGTCCGGGTCATGCGCTGGTTCGCCTACCCGGCACTGCTCGGCTCGATCGCGCTGATCGGTCTCACGTACCTCCCCGGCGTCGGGGTCGAGGTCAACGGCAACCAGAACTGGCTGAGCTTCGGCGGGCCGGTGACCATCCAGCCGTCGGAGATCGCGAAGCTCGCGATCATCCTCTGGGCGGCCGACCTCTACGCCCGCAAGGAGAAGCTGCTCGACGACTGGAAGCACCTACTGATCCCGATGGTTCCGGCGACCGGCCTCGTCGTCGCGCTCGTCGTGGGTCAGCGCGACGTCGGCACCGCCCTGGTGCTGTTCGCGATCATCCTGGGCATGCTGTGGGTGGTGGGCGCGCCGGCCCGGCTGTTCGTCGGCGCCATGCTCCTGCTGGCCGCCCTCGGCGCCTACCTCGCGAGCAGCGACACCGAGCGGATCGAGCGGCTGACCACCTTCGTCGACCCGTTCAGCGACCTTCGTGGCGAAGGCTGGCAGGCCGCGCACGGCTTCTTCGCGCTCGCGACCGGGCAGTTCTGGGGGGTCGGTCTCGGCGCCAGCCGGCAGAAGTGGGGCAGCCTGCCCGAGGCCCACACCGACTTCATCTTCGCCGTGATCGGGGAGGAGACCGGACTGTTCGGCACGATGGTCGTCCTGGGGCTGTTCATGGTGCTCGGCTACACCGGGTTCCGGATCGCCGCCCGGGCCCGCGACCCCTTCTCCCGGTACGCCGCGGCCGGCATCACCGTGTGGCTGCTCGCGCAGGCGCTGATCAACATGGGCATGGTGCTGGGGCTGTTGCCGGTCATCGGCATCCCGCTGCCGCTGGTGTCCTACGGTGGGTCCGCACTGCTTCCGACGCTGATCGCGCTCGGGATGCTGCTGGCGTTCGCCCGCGCCGAGCCCGGAGCTCGGGCCGCGTTGCAGTCCAAGCGGGTCCGCCGGCAGCGCCGTCGATCGGCGGCGGGCGCCTCGAACCGACACCAGAGACGGTGATCAATGCCTCTGTCCGTCCTTCTCGCCGGTGGCGGGACCGCCGGCCACACGTCGCCGTTGCTCGCGACCGCCGACGCGCTGCGCGAACGCGACCCGGACGTCGTGCTCACCTGCCTCGGGACCGAGCGCGGGATCGAGACCCGGGTGATCCCGCAGGCCGGTCTGCCGCTCGAGCTGATCCCGCCGGTCCCGCTGCCGCGCCGGCCGTCGTTCGACCTGGCTCGGGTGCCCGGGCGGCTGCGCGGCGCCGTCCGTACCGCCGGTGACGTGCTCGACCGGATCCGGCCGGACGTCGTCGTCGGCTTCGGCGGGTACGTCGCGCTGCCGGCGTACTTCGCCGCGCGCCGGCGCAAGCTCCCGATCGTCATCCACGAGGGCAACGCCGTGCCGGGCCTGGCCAACAAGGTCGGCGTCCGGTTCACCCGGCACGTCGCCACGAGCTTCCCGGACACGCCGCTGCCGCACGCGATCTGCACCGGCCTGCCGATCCGGCGGTTGATCTCGACGATGGACCGCGACAAGCAGCGCGACGAGGGCCGCGCCGAGTTCGGTCTCGACCCCGACCGGCCGACGCTGTTGGTGACCGGCGGGTCGCAGGGGGCCCGTCGGCTGAACCACGCCGTCGCGGGTGCGGCTCGCGACCTCGCCGACGCCGGGATCCAGGTGCTGCACCACGCCGGTCGGGTCGAGGAGGCGGCGGTCACGCCACGCCCGGGCGACCCGGCCTACCTCGTCGTGCCCTACATCGAGCGCATGGACCTGGCGTACGCCGCGGCCGACCTCGTCGTCTGCCGGGCCGGTGCCAACACCGTCACCGAGGTCGCCTGCGCCGGACTGCCGGCGGTGTTCTGCCCGCTGCCGATCGGCAACGGCGAGCAGGCCCGCAACGCCCGGCCCGTCGTCGACGCCGGGGGAGCGCTGCTCGTCGACGACGACGCGATGGGCCCCGAATGGGTCGTGCGCGCCGTGCCGGAGCTGCTCGCCGACCCGGCCCGCCTGGCGTCGATGTCGCGGGCCGCGATGGACCTGCTGCCACGCGATGCCGACGTCCGGCTCGCCCGGATGATCGAGGACGCGGCGCGGAGCGGCGCATGAGGATCCCTCTCCCCGACGACATTCCGAGCGCCGTCGAGCTCGGTCGGGTGCACTTCGTCGGCATCGGCGGCGCCGGGCTGTCCGGACTGGCGCGGATCATGCTGGCCCGCGGCGTCGCGGTCTCTGGAAGCGACGCCCAGGAGTCCGCGACCCTGGACGCGCTGCGGGCGGCCGGCGCCACCTGCTACGTCGGCCATCGTGCCGAGCAGGTCAAGGACGCGGACACCGTCGTGGTCTCGACCGCGATCGCCGAGTCCAACCCGGAGGTCGTCGCGGCTCGCGACCTGGGCCTGCGGTTGTGGCCGCGGGCGGCGGCGGTCGTCTCGGTGATGGTCGGCCGTACGGTGCTCGCGGTCACCGGCACGCACGGCAAGAGCACGACCTCGTCGATGCTGGCGATCGCGCTGACCGCGGCGGGTGGCGACCCGTCGTACGCCGTCGGCGCCGATCTCGCGTCGACGGGCAGCAACGCCCGAGAGGGCGGCGGCGCCGAGTTCGTCGTCGAGGCCGACGAGAGCGACGGCGCCTTCCTGGCGTACTCGCCGACGGTGGCGGTGGTGACCAACGTCGAGGCCGACCACCTCGACATCTACGGCACGCCGGAGGCGTACCGGCAGGCGTTCGACCGCTTCCTGGACCGGATCGTGCCGGGCGGCTGTCTCGTCGCCGGCGTCGACGATCCCGGTGCGGCCGACCTGCTGGCCCGGGCCCGGGCGCGGGGCATCGAGACCGTGGCCGTCGGGTTCGGTGCCGACACCGACCTCCGGGGCGACGACGCTCGGCTGGTCGGTGCGACGTCCACCTGCACGGTGCGGGAGGGCGGGCGCGAGCTCGGGGAGCTTCGGATCGCGATGCCCGGCCGGCACTACCTGCTCGACGCGTTGCTGGCGCTCGCGGCCGGGCTGCGGCAGGGCTACGCCTTCGACGCCCTGGTCGCGGGCCTCGGCGAGTACACCGGCAGCCGGCGCCGGATGGAGCTCAAGGGCGAGGCCGGCGGGATCCGGGTCTACGACTCGTACGCGCACCATCCCACCGAGATCGCGGCCGACCTGTCCTCGGCTCGGGCGCTGGCCGGCACCGGGCGGGTCGTGGTCTGCTACCAGCCGCATCTGGTGTCGCGGACCAAGGCGTTCGGCGCCGAGATGGGCCGCGGCCTGGGGGCGGCCGACGTGGTCGTGGTCGCCGACATCTACCTCGCTCGGGAGCAGCCGGAGCCCGGCGTCGACGGCCGGCTGGTCGCCGACGCGGTGCCGCTGCCGGCCGAGCGGGTCCGGTACGTGCCGCAACGCTCCGAGTTGGCCGACGCGGTCGTCGCGCTGGCCGAGCCGGGCGACCTCGTCCTGACCCTCGGGGCCGGCGACGTCACGACGGTCGGTCCGCAGGTGCTCACCCGGCTCGCGGGAGGCGCCGTCGGCGATGCCTGATCCGGTCGCTCCCACCCCGTTGCCGCGGCGGCGCGTCGCGGGATGGTTCGGTCGACCGCAGCTGATCGTCCTGGTCGCCGTCGCCCTCGTTGGGTTCGGCGCGTGGGTGGTCTACGGGTCGTCGTGGCTCGGCGTCCGGTCGGTCCAGGTGGACGGGACGTCGTACCTCGCGACCGAGGACGTCGAACGGGCCGCCGAGATCGTCGACGGCACACCGCTGGCCCGCGTCGACCTCGGCGCCGTGGAGGATCGGGTGGCGGCGCTGCCCGCCGTTGCCGACGTCGACGTCCGTCGGGACTGGCCCGACGGGGTGACCATCGTCGTACGGGAGCGGGTCGCGGTCGCGGTGGTCCGGCAGGACGGGGACTACCACGCGATGGACGACGCCGGCGTGCTGTACCGGACGTATCGCCGACCTCCGGAGCAGCTGCCGTTGGTGCGGGCCGACGACCTGGCGGGAGCGGACAGCGTCGACGCGCTGCGCGAGGTCGCCGGCGTCGTCGACGCCCTCGACCCCGCGATCGCGCGCAAGGTCGACCATGTCGAGGTGGCCAGCATGGACGCGATCGCGCTGATCCTGTCGAGCGGTGACGAGGTGCGGTGGGGGAGCGCGTCCCAGTCGGATCTCAAGGCCCGGGTGCTCGCCACCCTGCTCGAGGTCGACGCCTCGGTCTACGACGTCTCGGTCCCCGAGCAGCCGACGACGCGGGCCTGACGGGACGCCACGTTCTCGTGGTAAGTGCGCATGCTGCACGGGTTCGACACCACGCGAAGTGCCAGCGAGCCGTGCGGAGTACGGGTCGTGGCGGGAATTCGACACGGCCTTCGGCGACACGCGTCCTGGTGTTTGATCCCGCCCATCGGCAGACGTACGTTGCTGCCCGTCGACAGGTTGACATAACTATAACCCTCTACCTGAGGGTGAAGGTTTGGAGGTCGGTCGATCTCTACCGGCAACACCGAAGTCGCCGATCCGTGAACGGGGCGGCCAGCAACCGAGAGAGGTGCGCGTCGTGGCAGCGCAAAACTACTTGGCGGTGATCAAAGTCGTCGGCATCGGCGGCGGCGGCGTCAACGCGGTGAACCGGATGATCGAGGTGGGTCTGAAGGGCGTCGAGTTCATCGCGATCAACACCGACGCGCAGGCGCTGTTGATGAGCGACGCCGACGTGAAGCTCGACATCGGCCGCGAGATGACCCGCGGGCTCGGCGCCGGCGCCAACCCGAGCGTCGGCACCAAGGCCGCCGACGACCACGCCGAGGACATCGAGGAGGTCCTCAAGGGCGCCGACATGGTCTTCGTCACCGCTGGGGAAGGCGGTGGCACGGGGACCGGTGGGGCTCCGGTGGTCGCGCGGATCGCCCGCTCGCTCGGCGCGCTGACCATCGGCGTCGTGACCCGGCCGTTCGCCTTCGAGGGTCGGCGGCGGGCCAACCAGGCCGAGGAGGGGATCGCCGCGCTCCGCGAGGAGGTCGACACCCTCATCGTCATCCCCAACGACCGGCTGCTGTCGATCAGCGACCGCAACGTGAGCGTGCTCGACGCCTTCAAGCAGGCCGACCAGGTGCTGCTGCAAGGCGTCTCGGGCATCACCGACCTGATCACGACCCCGGGCCTGATCAACCTCGACTTCGCCGACGTCAAGTCCGTGATGTCCGACGCCGGCTCGGCGCTGATGGGCATCGGCTCGGCGCGCGGCGACGATCGCGCGGTGGCCGCGGCGGAGATGGCGGTGTCCAGCCCGCTGCTCGAGGCGTCGATCGACGGTGCCCACGGCGTGCTGCTCTCGATCGCGGGTGGCTCCGACCTGGGGCTGTTCGAGATCAACGAGGCCGCGGCGCTGGTCAGCGAGGCCGCGCACGCCGAGGCCAACATCATCTTCGGCGCGGTGATCGACGACGCGCTCGGCGACGAGGTACGGGTCACGGTGATCGCGGCCGGGTTCGACGGCGGCATGCCCAAGCGCCGCGACGCCAGCCAGCCCGCGCTCCGCCGGGACAAGCCCGTCGCCCCGCCACCCGCGCCCCCCGAGCCGGCGCGTACGGAGACCGTCGGGTCCAACGGATCGGCCGACGCCGACGGACGCGATCGGCCGAGCAAGGAGCGGGAGACCACGGACCCGGCGCGGCCCGCGACGCCCGCACAGCCTCTGACGGTCGGTGCCGGCATCCTCCAGCCGCGCCCGAAGCCGACCAACGGCGACGACGACCTCGACGTACCGGACTTCCTGAAGTAGGGGTGTTCGCCTTTCGGGAGTCTCGCGGGTCGATCGACGTCGCCTTCACCGATCGACACGGCGGCGTGAGCCAGGGGCCGTGGCAGTCGCTGAACCTCGGGACGAGCAACGGCGACGACCCGGAGCGGGTGGCCCACAACCACGAGATCGTCGCCGACGAGTTCGGACTGCCGCCGGAGCGGATGGCGCGGATGAGCCAGGTGCACGGCGACCGGGTGTGCGTGCTGTCGCGTCGCCCCGAGCAGATCCCGGTCGCCGACGGCCTGGTCACCGCGATCCCCGATCTCGGCCTGCTGGTCCGGGCCGCCGACTGCGTGCCGGTCGTCCTCGCGGATCCCGAGGCGGGCGTCGTCGGTGTCGCGCACGCCGGTCGGCCCGGCCTGGTCGTCGGCGTCGTGGCATCGACAGTGGCGGCGCTGCGGGCCACCGGGGCTCGCGACCTGGTCGCGTGGCTCGGTCCCCGGGTCTGCGGTCGTTGCTACGAGGTGCCGGAGCAGATGCGGTCCGACGTCGCCGACGCCATCCCGGCCGCGTGGGCGACCACGTCGTGGGGCACGCCCGCCGTCGACGTCGGAGCCGGTGTGGCGAGCCAGCTGCGTGCCCTCGACGTCGAGGTGCTCGATCCGATGGCGGCCGACACCCGGTGGTGCACTCGGGAGAGCGCCGACCTCTTCTCGTACCGCCGGCAGGGTCGCCGCTCGGGACGGCTCGGTGGGCTGGTGCGGATCCGACCGTGAGCGACGACCGCCGAAGGCAGCTCGCCGAGGGCCTGGCCGAGGTACGCGCCCGCATCGACTCCGCCGCCCGCGAGGCCGACCGCGATCCCGCCGCGGTCACGCTCGTCGTCGTGACCAAGACGTTTCCGGCCGACGACGTCGCGCTCCTCGCCGACCTCGGCGTCCGCGACGTGGGCGAGAGCCGCCACCCGGAGGCCAGCGACAAGCGCCTGGCGTCCCCGGCGGGTCTGACCTGGCACTTCGTCGGCGCGGTGCAGCGCAACAAGGCGCGGGCGATCGCGGGCTACGCCGACGTCCTGCACTCGGTGGACCGGGCCCGACTGGTGGCTCCGCTGTCGCGCGGCGCCGGCGACGCGGGTCGGGTCCTGCGCTGTCTCGTCCAGGTCAACCTCGACCCCGACGAGCAGTCCGGTCGAGCCGGCTGCGCCCCGAAGGACGTTCCCGCCTTGGCCGAGCAGCTGGTCTCGGCCGACCACCTGGAGCTCGGCGGAGTGATGGCGATCGCCCCACTCGACGCCGACCCGGCACCCACCTTCGAGCGGCTCGCGACGATCGCGGCCGACCTGCGGCGGGACCATCCGGGGGCCACGATGCTGTCGGCCGGCATGAGCGCGGACCTGGAGGCCGCCGTCGCGGCCGGTGCGACACACGTACGCATTGGCCGCGCGGTGCTCGGTGCGAGGCCACCGGACGGGTAGTGTCGTCAACGCAGGCCGTTGCCTGCGAGGTCAGACGACGCGAGGCGACGACCGTCTCGAGACGGACCGGAGGTCGAAGAGCCCATGGCTGGCGCGATGCGCAAGGTTGGTGTGTACCTGGGCCTGGTCGAGGACGCCGACCGATTCGATGACGAGTACGACGACGTCGAGACCTACGACGAGCCCGCCGAACGGCGCCCGGTCCGCGCCGTCCGTGACGAGCCGTCCGGTCAGGTGACCGAGCTCGCCCCCCACCGGCGTCGTCCGGTCGAGTCGCTCCGTAACGAGGCGCCCCGGATCATCACGCTCCACCCGCGGACCTACAACGAGGCCCGCACGATCGGGGAGCACTTCCGCGACGGCATCCCGGTGATCATGAACCTCTCGGAGATGGACGACAGCGACGCGAAGCGGCTGGTCGACTTCGCCGCCGGCCTGGTCTTCGCCGTGCACGGATCCATCGACCGGGTCACCGCCAAGGTGTTCCTGCTCTCGCCACCGAACGTGTCCGTGACGGCCGAGGACAAGCAGCGCCTCGCCGAAGGCGGCTTCTTCAACCAGAGCTGACGCGGCATGCAGGTCGCCGGTGAGATCATCGCCTTTGCCCTGTGGATCTGTCTTATACTACTGATTGCCCGTATTGTGCTCGATTGGGTGCAGATGCTGGCACGGTCCTGGCAACCACGGGGAGCGCTTCTCGTCCTATGCGAGGTCATCTATACCGTCACCGATCCGCCGCTGCGGGCGATCCGCCGAGTGCTGCCACCGCTGCGGTTGGGGATGGTCGCGTTGGACCTCTCTCCGCTGGTGTTGTTCGTTCTGATCTATATCCTGCAGCAGGTCAACGCCATGATCTTCTTCACCTGACCTGCGAAGCGCCCAGTTGTCGCGATCCGCTGTCAACCGGGTACGGTGGGCGCACCAGGAAGGTTTGCATCCCTTCGATCCTGAGGTGAGGTCATGCCACTTACTCCAGAGGACGTGCGAAACAAGCGCTTCACGCCCGTCCGCCTGCGCGAGGGCTACGACATGGGGGAGGTCGACCAGTTCCTCGACGAGGTCGAGGCCGAGCTGGAGCGACTCACTCAGGAGAACAACGACCTGCGGACCAAGCTGGCCGCCGCGTCCAGCGCCCGGCCGCCGGAGATGACGCAGCCGATGCCGGCACCCGAGCCGCCGCGTCCGGTGGTGGAGGAGCCCAAGCCGCCGCCCGTGGTCGAGGCGCCGCCGCCGATGCCGGCGATGCCGCGCGGTGTGGTCGGGCCGGAGTCGGTGGCCGACGCGTCGGGTGCCGCCGCTCGACTGCTCGAGATCGCCGCGAAGAACGCCGAGGAGATCGAGGCCGACGCCAAGGACCAGGCCGACAAGATCCTGGCCGAAGCCCGGATGAAGGCCGAGCGTCTGACGAATGAATCACGGGCAAAGGCGGACCGCATGGAGTCCGACGCCCGCGCTCGCGCCCAGAAGCTCGACTCCGAGACCGCCGAGCGTCGCCAGCAGCTGTTCGGCGACCTCGAACGCGACCGTGACCGCCTGTCCCGTGAGGTGGAGCACCTGCGCTCCTTCGAGCGGGAGTACCGCAGCCGCCTCAAGAACTACTTCCAGGCCCAGCTCGCGCAGCTCGAAGGCGAGGAGACCGTGGCGGCCCCGCTGCCCGGCGGCCCCGACGCCGAGCACGCGCCCAAGCGCGCCCTGCGCTCCCTGCTGGGGGAGGACGAGCGCTAGGCAGGTGCCTCCCGCTGACGTAGCCAGACCGCGAGGCCCACGTCGGCGTCGTGGTGTCGCGGCAGCTCCGGATCGGCCGGCTCGGCCTCGGACACGCTGACCGCGAGCACCTCGTCCGCGATCAGCGGCTGGTGCTCTCGCATCGCCGTCGCCAGGTCGCCCTCGGCACTCCACCACAGCTCGATCCGATCGCTCACCTCGAAGCCGCTGGCCTTGCGGGCCTCCTGGATCAGTCGAATGGCCTCGCGGGCCAGCCCGGCCCGGACCAGATCGGGCGTCAGCTCCAGGTCCAGCGCCACCGTCTCGCCGTGCTCGTTGACGACCGACCATCCCTCGCGGGGCCGCTCCGAGATGGCGACCTCGTCGGCATCCACCGTCTCGGCTCGGCCGTCCACGTCGACGGTCGCGCGGCCGGTCTCCCGCAAAGCGGCGGCCAGCGTCGCGGCGTCGGCGGCCGCGATCGCCGACGCGACCTGCGGGGTCTGCTTGCCGAACCGCTTGCCGAGCGCGCGGAAGTTCGGCTTCGCTACGTGCTCGACGAGGTCGGCGCCGGCCGAGCCGAGCGAGTCGACGGTCGTCACGTTCAGCTCGGCAGCGACCTCGTCGCGCAGCGCCGCCGGTAGCGTCGCCCAGGCGGCCGAGCCGACGAGCGCACGGGCCAGCGGCTGCCGGGTCCGGACCTTCGCCTCGGCGCGGGCGGCCCGCCCGAGCTCGACGACCCGGCGGGCCAGCTTCATCTGGTCGTCCAGCGCCGGATCGAGCCGAGCCGCCTCGACCGTGGGCCAGGCCGCCAGATGCACCGACTCCGCCGCCGTGGGATCGACCGCCCGGACGACGTCCTGCCACACCCGCTCGGTGACGAACGGTGTGATCGGCGCGAGGAGCCGGGTGAGCACGTCGATCGTCTCGTGCAGGGTCGCCAGGGCCGCGGGATCGCCGTCCCAGAAACGTCGACGGGAGCGCCGGACGTACCAGTTCGACATCTCGTCGACGAACGTCGCGAGGAGGGTCCCGGCTCGCTGGGTGTCGAAGCGCTCCATGGCGTCGGTCACGTCGCGGGTCAGCGCCTGGGTCCGCGCGGCCAGCCAGCGATCGAGCAGCGGCCGCTCGGACACGTCCGGCGCTCCGGACGCCGGTGTCCAGCCGGCCGTGTTGGCGTAGAGGGTGTGGAAGGCCACGGTGTTCCAGTACGTCAGCAGCACCTTGCGGACGATCTCCTGCAGGATCCCGTGGCCGACGCGTCGGGTGGCCCACGGCGAGCCGGAGCAGGCCATGAACCAGCGCAGTGCGTCGGCGCCGTGGGCGTCCATCAAGGGCACCGGCTCGAGGATGTTGCCGAGATGCTTGGACATCTTCCGGCCGTCCTCACCGACGATGAGTCCGACGCACACGACGTTCTCGTACGACGACCGGTCGAACAGCGCCGTGCTGATGGCCATCAGGGTGTAGAACCAGCCGCGGGTCTGGTCGATCGCCTCACAGATGAACTGCGCCGGGAACGCCTGGTCGAAGCGCTCCCGGGAGCCGTCGAGGTACGGGTAGCCCCACTGCGCGAACGGCATCGAGCCGGAGTCGTACCACGCGTCGATGACCTCGGTGACCCGGCGCGCCTCGCCACCGCACTCCGGACAGGCGAACACCAGCTCGTCGACGAAGGGGCGGTGCGGATCGAGCTCGGACTGGTCGGCGCCGGTCAGCTCGGTCAGCTCGGCCCGAGAGCCGACGCAGGTCAGATGGTCCTCGGCACAGCGCCAGACCGGCAGCGGCGTGCCCCAGTAGCGCGACCGCGACAGTGCCCAGTCGACGTTGTTCTCCAGCCAGTCGCCGTAGCGGCCGGTCTTGACCGACTCGGGGTACCACGCCGTCGACTCGTTGGCGGCGATCAGGCGGTCCTTGAACTGCGTCGTCCGGATGTACCAGCTCGGCAGGGCGTAGTAGAGCACCGGAGTGTGGCAGCGCCAGCAGTGTGGGTAGTTGTGCTCGTACGACTCGTGGCGCAGCAGCAGGCCACGTCGGTCGAGGTCGGCCACCAGATGCCGGTCGGCGTGCTTGAAGAACTCGCCCCCGACCAGGTCGAGGTCGGGGAGGAACCGGCCCTCGAGGTCGATCGGGTTGACCATCGGGACGTCGTTCTCGCGGCAGCTGCGGAAGTCCTCCTCGCCGTACGCGGGCGACATGTGGACCAACCCGGTGCCGTCGGTCGTGCTGACGTAGTCCTCGTTGACCACGAAGTGACCGCGGTCGGACGGCCACTCGACCAGCTCGAACGGACGGGAGTACGTCCAGCCCTTCAGGTCGCGGCCGGTGAACCGCTGGGTGACAGTCCAGTCGTCGCCGAGCACCTCCGCCATCAGCACGGCCGCGACGACGACGGTCTCGTCGCCGTTGGTCGCCGCGACGTACTCCACCTCGGGATGCACAGCCACGAGCGCGTTGGACACCAGGGTCCATGGGGTGGTCGTCCAGATCAGCAGCGCCGCCTTGCCGGCCAGTGGGCCCGACGTCAGCGGGAACCGGACGAACACCGACGGGTCCGCGACGGTCTCGTACGCTCCGGGCTGGCCGAGCTCGTGGTCGGAGAGGCTGGTGCCACAGCGCGGGCAGTACGGCGTGATCCGGAAGTCCTCGACGAGCAGGCCCTTGTCGAAGATCTGCTTGAGCGACCACCAGACGCTGTCGATGTACTCGGCGTCCATCGTGCGGTAGGCCTGGGAGGTGTCGATCCAAAAGCCCATCCGCTCGGTCATCTGCTCGAACAGGTCGACGTGGCGGAACACCGACTCACGGCACTTGGCATTGAACTCGGCGATGCCGTACTTCTCGATGTCGGCATGCCCGGACAGGCCGAGCTCCTTCTCGACGCCGACCTCGACGTGCAGGCCCTGGCAGTCCCAGCCCGCCTTGCGGTCGACCCGATGGCCCTGCATGGTCTTGAACCGGGGGAAGAGGTCCTTGAAGACCCGGGCCTCGACATGGTGGACGCCGGGCAGCCCGTTGGCGGTCGGCGGGCCCTCGTAGAACGTCCAGATCGGCCCGTCGACGGTCCGCTCGAGCGACCGGTCGAAGGTCTTGTGGTCGCGCCAGAAGTCGAGGATGTCGCGCTCCAGGGCCGGCAGGTCCACCTGCGGCCGGACAGGCTGGTAGCCGGGCGCGTCGGCTGCGGTCGGATCGCGGTCGGTCATCTCGTCTCCGTCAGGTCCTGCGACAGATCTGGCGGAGGGACGAGCGGCGCGGGTTGCGCCGACCGCGGTACCACCCTCCTTGGCCGGCCGAGGCCGACCCTCTCGTGGCGTGCCGCTGCCGGATCTACTGAGTCGCGCGATCAGAGCTGCGCGACCGTTCTGCCAGCGGCTCCGGGATGATCTTCGTCGCGGCGCGCCTCCCGGGCTTCCACCGTCCCCGGGTCGCTGTCGGCGCGGTGACGCGAGTACTGGTCCCATCGTCGCCGTGCGGCGCGACCAGTGTAGAAGACCGCCACACTCGGGCACACGGGGCTTTCCGGAGCCTCGACCAGCGACTGCGGGCACTCAAGGCAAAGGGAACGTAAGGGGCGTTTGGGTCGGAGCGCTGCACCGCGTGTGAGGTTGAAGTGGGACGATGCGCTACCTATCCTTCCGGCACTGCACACGGTGACCTGCGAGGTCACCGCGACGAGAGGCCGACCAGTGGCGCAGCCGAAGAGCACGACGAAGAAGAGGCCAGCCGCGAAGCGGGCGGCTGCCAAGAAGTCGGCTGCCAAGCGGGCCCCGGCGAAGCGGACATCCGCTGCCAAGAAGGCGCCCGCCACCAAGTCCACCGCGAAGACGGCGGCGAAGAAGTCGGCCGCCAAGAAGACGACGACGAAGACGGCGGCGAAGAAGTCGGCCGCCAAGAAGTCGGCAAAGACGACGCCGGCCAAGAAGGCGCCCGCGAAGAAGGCTCCGGCCAAGAAGGCGGCGCAGAAGACATCCGCCAAGAAGGCGCCGGCGAAGAAGTCGCCCGCGTCGAAGGCTCAGGCCAAGAAGGCGACCGCGAAGAAGGCCCCGGCCAAGAAGACCGCAACCATGAAGGCGCCGGCCAAGAAGGCGCCGGCCAAGAAGACCCCGGCCAAGAAGACCCCGGCCAAGAAGACCCCGGCCAAGAAGGCTGGCAGGTCGACGTCGCCCACCCGAGACCTCGTCGTCCTGCCGGACGAGCGGCCGTGGACGGAGAAGGAGCTGGCCGAGGTACGCGGTCAGCTCGAGGCCGACCGGGACCGGTTCCGGCTGGAGGTCTCGTCGGTGGAGCAGGGCATCCAGGACCTGCTGCGGGCCGGTGGCGACGGTGCGGGCAACGACCAGGCCGACGTCGGCTCCACCTCGCTGGAGCGCGACTCCGAGATGTCGCTGGCCAACAACACCCGCGACATGCTGATCCAGACCGAGCGCGCGTTGGAGCGCCTGGAGGATCGGACCTACGGCATCTGCGAGTCGTGCGGCAACCCGATCGGGAAGCGGCGGCTCATGGTGTTTCCCCGTGCCACACTGTGCATGACATGCAAGCAGCGCGAGGAACGCCGCTGACGACCGGCGACGACGAGTCTTCCGTGCCAGCCGACGGCGAGTCGGCGCCACCGTCCGCCGCGAGGGCCCGGCACACGCAGCTCTTCGCGGTCGTCTGCGTCCTGGCGTACCTGGTCGACGTCGGCACGAAGATCGCCGCGGTCGAGCTCCTGAGCGACCGGCAGCCGGTCGAGGTCGTCCCCGGCGTCCTGTCGCTGACGTTCACCCGCAACGCCGGCGCCGCGTTCGGACTCGCCACCGGCCTGACCCTGGTGCTGAGCCTGGTCGCCGCCGCAGTCGTAGCGGTCGTCATCCGGATGGCGACCCGGCTGCGCGACGCGACCTGGGCGGTCGGGCTCGGTCTGCTGCTCGCGGGTGCCCTGGGCAACCTCACGGATCGGGTCTTTCGCGACCCGGGCGTCCTGCGCGGCCACGTGGTCGACTTCCTCGAGCTGCCGAACTGGCCGATCTTCAACGTCGCCGACATCTGCATCACCGTCGCGGCCGCCCTGGTCATCGTGCAGTCGCTTCGGGGGATCGGCCCCGACGGGCGTCGAGAGCGCGCCGACGACGCATGACCGAGCAGCGCCTGGTGCCCGTCCCCGAGGGGCTGGCCGGCGAACGCCTCGATGCCGCGCTGGCCCGGATGCTGGGGATGTCGCGTACGAAGGCCGCCGAGCTGGTCGACAGCGGCGGCGTCCGAGTCGACGGCGCCGTCCCGTCGAAGTCGGACCGCCTCGTCGCCGGCGCCTGGTTGGACCTCACCATCCCGGACGCGCCGGCCGCTCCGACGGTACGACCGGAGACCGTCGCCGACCTGCTAATCCTCCACGACGACGCCGATCTGGTGGTCGTCGACAAGCCGGTCGGCATCGCGGTGCACCCGAGCCCCGGCTGGACCGGCCCGACCGTGCTCGGCCACCTGGCGGCCCAAGGCATCGCCGTCGCGACCTCCGGAGCGGCCGAACGCCAGGGCGTCGTGCACCGGCTCGACGTCGGGACGAGCGGGGTCATGGTCGTCGCGAAGTCGGAGTCGGCGTACTCGGCCCTCAAGGACGCCTTCCGGGAGCGGCGGGTCACCAAGATCTACCACGCGCTCGTCCAGGGGCACCCGGATCCGCTGAGCGGCACGATCGACGCGCCGATCGGACGGCATCCGAAGCTCGACTACAAGTGGGCCGTGACCGCCGACGGGCGGCCGAGCGTGACGCACTACGAGACCCTCGAGGCGCACCGGTTCGCCAGCCTGCTCGAGGTCCGGCTGGAGACCGGCCGGACCCACCAGATCCGGGTCCACATGAGCGCCGTCCAGCATCCGTGCGTGGGCGACCTCACGTACGGCGCGGACCCGACCCTCGCGGAGCGGCTCGGCCTGACCCGACAGTGGTTGCACGCGGTCCGGCTCGGCTTCCGGCACCCGGGGACCGGCCGCGACGTCGAGTACCGGGCGGACTATCCGGACGATCTGGCCCACGCGCTGGACGTCCTCCGGGCGGACGACTGACCGGCCCGAGTGTCGGCGGCGGGTGCCACAGTCTCGTCGCGTAGTCTCGGATACTCCGAGCGAGCACCCGTCGAGGAGGCCCTCACCCCGATGTCGAGCACCGACTCGTTCGTGCACCTCCACGTCCACACCGAGTACTCCATGCTCGACGGCGCGGCCCGCTTGGGAGAGCTGTTCGCCAAGACTGCCGAGATGGGCATGCCGGCCCTGGCGATGACCGACCACGGCAACGTCTTCGGGGCGTACGACTTCTACACGAAGGCGCGCAAGGCCGGGGTCAAACCCATCATCGGCTCGGAGCTGTACGTCACCCCCGGCACGCACCGCACCGAGCGCAAGCGGGTCCGCTGGGCCGAGGGCGGCGAGGACGACGTCTCGGGCGGCGGGGCGTTCACCCACATGACCGTGCTGGCCGAGACGACGGCCGGCATGCACAACCTCTTCCGGCTGTCGAGCCGGGCCAGTCTCGAGGGGTTCTTCTACAAGCCCCGGGTCGACCGCGAGCTGCTCGCCGAGTACGCCGGCGGCCTGATCGCCACGACTGGCTGCCCGTCCGGCGAGGTCCAGACCTGGCTGCGGATCGGCGACTACACGAAGGCGCGGGCGGCGGCCGCCGAGTTCCGCGACATCTTCGGCCCCGACAACTTCTACCTCGAGCTGATGGACCACGGACTCGACATCCAGACCCGGGTGCGCGACGACCTCCTGCGGCTCGGCCGGGACCTGCGGCTTCCGATCATCGCGACCAACGACCTGCACTACACCCACGACGGCGACGCCGACGCCCACGAGGTCCTGCTCTGCGTCCAGTCCGGCAAGACGCTGGCCGACCCCCACCGGTTCAAGTTCGACGCCAAGGACTTCTACCTGAAGTCGCCGCAGGAGATGCGGGCCTTGTGGGCTGACAAGTTCGATCTCCCCGAGGCCTGCGACAACACCCTGCTCGTGGCCGAGCGCTGCAACGTGGAGTTCACCGAGGGCGAGGGACGCTACATGCCGCGCTTCCCGTGCCCGCCGGGCGAGGACGAGACGTCGTGGTTCGTCAAGGAGGTCGAGAAGGGGTTGCGCGAGCGCTATCCCGACGGCATCCCCGACGCGGTCCGCTCCCGTGCCGACTTCGAGGTCGAGGTGATCGTCGGCAAGGGCTACCCGGGCTACTTCCTGGTCGTCGCGGACTTCATGCAATGGGCCAAGGGGCACGGGATCCGGACCGGCGTGCGGGGCTCCGGTGCCGGCTCGATGTGTGCGTACGCGCTGCGGATCACCGATCTCGACCCGCTGGAGTACCGGCTCACCTTCGAGCGCTTCCTCAATCCCGAGCGCAAGTCGATGCCCGACTTCGACGTGGACTTCGACGAGCGCCGGCGCGGCGAGGTGATCCGCTACGTCACCGAGAAGTACGGCTCGGACCGGGTCGCCCAGATCGTCACGTACGGCACGATCAAGGCCAAGCAGGCGGTGAAGGACTCGTCCCGCGTGCTCGGCTACCCGTTCGCGCTGGGGGAGCGGATCACCAAGGCGATGCCGCCGCCGGTGATGGGCAAGGACGTGCCGCTGTCGAAAGTGTTCGACCCCGAGCACGGTCGCTATCACGAGGGCGGCGAGTTCCGGGCCCTCTACGAGTCCGACCAGGATGTGCGGAAGGTCGTCGACACCGCCAAGGGGCTCGAGGGTCTGAAGCGGCAGTGGGGCGTGCACGCCGCCGGCGTGATCATGGCCTCCGAGCCGCTGCTCGACATCATCCCGCTCATGAAGCGCGAGCAGGACGGCGCGATCATCACCCAGTTCGACTACCCGACCTGCGAGATGCTCGGGCTGGTCAAGATGGACTTCCTGGGGCTGCGCAACCTGACGGTCCTGGGCGACGCGGTGCAGAACGCGAAGCTCAACCGCGACGTCGATCTCGACCTGGACGCACTGGGTGCCGACCCGACCGACACCGCGGCATACGAGCTGCTGAGCCGCGGCGACACGCTCGGCGTCTTCCAGCTCGACGGCTCGGGCACCCGGCAGCTGCTGCGGCAGATGCGACCGAAGCGGATCCAGGACATCATGGCCACGATCGCGCTGTACCGGCCCGGTCCGATGGGGATCAACTCGCACACCAACTACGCGCTCCGCCGCAGCGGCAACCAGCCCGTGACCTACCCGCATCCCGAGGTGGCCGAGGCGCTCGAGCCGGTGCTGGCCGACAACTACGGCCTGGTCGTCTACCAGGAGGACGTCATCGAGGTGGCCCGGCTGCTCGCCGGCTACACCCTCGGCCGCGCCGACATGCTGCGTCGCGCGATGGGCAAGAAGAAGAAGGAGGTCCTGGACGCCGAGTACGGCCCGTTCGAGGCCGGGATGGTGGAGCGCGGCTTCTCCCGCGAGGCGATCAAGGCCGTGTGGGACGCAATGATGCCGTTCGCCGACTACGGGTTCGGCAAGGCGCACGCGGCGGCGTACGCCCAGGTGTCGTACTGGACCGCCTATCTCAAGGCGAACTTCCCCGCCGAGTACATGGCCGCCGTGCTCACCTCGGTCAAGGACGACAAGGACAAGATGGCGGTCTACCTCAACGAGTGCCGCCGGATGGGCATCCAGGTCCTGCCGCCGGACGTCAACGAGTCCGAGTCCAACTTCACGCCGGTCGGCTCCGACATCCGGTTCGGCCTGTCCGCGGTCCGCAACGTCGGCGACAACGTGGTGGCCGGCGTCGTCGCGGCCCGCACGGAGGACGGCAAGTTCACCGACTTCAGCGACTTCATGGAGAAGGTTCCGGTCACGGTGTGCAACAAGCGGGTGATCGAGTCGCTGATCAAAGCCGGCGCCTTCGACTCGCTCGGCCACCGGCGCCGGGCACTGGTCGCCGTCCACGAGGCGGCCGTCGACCAGCACCTCGACGTCAAGCGCAACGAGGCGATGGGCCAGGAGTCACTGTTCGGCGGCCTGGACGACGAGGTCTTCGGCGCGCTGACGGTGCAGATTCCCGACCTCGACGAGTGGGACAAGCAGGCGCTCCTGGGCTTCGAGCGCGAGATGCTCGGCCTCTACGTCTCCAGCCACCCGCTGCTCGGCCTCGAGCACGTCCTCGCCGCCGTGAGCGACTGCACGATCGGGACGCTGATCGCCGACGAGTCCCGCCCCGACAACTCCTCGGTGAGCGTGGCCGGTCTCATCACGTCCGTCCAGCGCAAGATCACCCGCAAGGGCGACACGTGGGCGATCGCCACGCTGGAGGACCTCGAGGGCAGCGTCAACCTGCTGGTCTTCCCGTCGACCTACCAGGCGGCGGCGCCGCTGCTGGTCGAGGACACCCTGGTGTTGGCCAAGGGTCGGCTGCGTCGGGGAGACGACGACGCCCCCGACATCAGCGCGTCCGAGATCAGCCCGGTCGACCAGGCGCGTGACGTCGGCGGGCCGATCGAGATCATGTTGGCCGCGAGCCGGTGCACACCCCCGGTGGTCGACCAGCTCAAGGAGGTCCTGGCCACGCATCCCGGCGCCGCCGAGGTCCACCTGCGGCTGACGACGCCGAGCACGACCAAGGTGCTGCGGCTCGACGACCGGCTCCGGGTGGCCCCGACGCCCGCGCTGATGGCCGACCTCAAGGCGCTGTTGGGTCCCGCCTGCATCACGACACCGCGCGCGTAGGCTCCTTCTCGTGGGAGGGAGGCAGAGCGTGCACGACCGCGACCCGGCACCGGGGTCCTCGGCGGCCCGTCCGCTCTCGTGGCAGCAGGCCCGGGAGGCGGCGTGGTCGGCCGATCTCGCCGGCCCTCCGACCGGACTCGTCGTGCGGGCCGTCGTCGTCACCTGCGTCGCCTTCGCCGTGGCCGGCGTCCTCGGCGGCTGGCTGTGGGCCCAGCTCGCCGACCCGCCCGCCTACGAGGTGTTGCGGGCCGGCGCGATCATGGGCGAGGAGCAGGCCGGCCGCGAGTTCGGGGTCGACGTCACGTACGCGCTGATCGGGCTCGGTCTCGCCATTCCGCTCGGCCTGCTCGCCGGGTGGCGCTGGCACCGGGTCGGCTGGCCGGAGGTTCTCGCGACGGCGGGCGGTGCCGGCATCGCCGCGGTCGTCGCCTGGCAGCTCGGGGTTTGGTGGGGCCCGGACGACCCGGTGGGGCTGCTGAGCGCCGCCCAGCCGGGCGACCTGCTGTCGGACCAGCTCGACGTCCATGCCAAGGGCCTGCTGCTGGCCTGGCCGGTCGGCGCGCTGATCGGCGTGATCATCGCGGTGCTCGTGTTCTCGCGTCCGTCCCGCCCCCGACCGTACGGCGGAAACGGCTCCAGCGGCACGTGGTGAGCTGACCCCGGATGACTCCCGGGTCGGCTACCCTCGTCGACATCGTCAGACGTCGTCTGGCCGGGCGGGAACCACGCATCGGACTCGGGCATCGAAGGCTGTGACGTTCGCGCAGCAGAAGGGGACGCAGGTGTCAACCAATCAGCCACCTCCCGGAGGCCCGTGGGGGCCGCCCGGTACCAACCAGCCACAGCCGCCGCCGGGCGGACCCGTGCCGCCGTACGCGGGACCCCCCGGCGGTCCGCCGCCAGGTCCGCCTCAGGGCCCGCCGCCCGGGTGGACCCAGCCGGTCGGTCCGCCGCCGGGGCCGCCGCCGGGACAGCCGGTCGGTCCGCCACCCGGCGGTCCGCCGCCCGGGTGGACCCAACCCGAGTGGGTGGGCGCCGGTGGTCCGCCACCGCGCCGGCGTCGTCGTGGGGTGATCCTCGGCGCCATCGGGGCCGCCCTCGCGATCGTGGTCGGCGGCGGTGCGTTCGCCGCCTACCAGTACCTCAACGGCGGTGGGCCGCAGCCGGCGGAGGCGCTGCCGGCCAACGCGATGGCCTACGTGCGGATCGACCTCGACCCTTCCGCCAGCCAGAAGGTCAACGCGTTCCGGCTGCTGCGTCGGGTGCCGGAGTTCGAGGAGGCCACCGGGATCGACAGCGACACCGAGGACCTGCGCAAGCTGATGTTCGACACGATGGTCGCCAACACCGACTGCGACCTCTCGTACGAGAACGACGTCGAGCCCTGGATCGGCGACCGGGCCGGTCTCGCGGCCGTGCCCGCCGACGACCGCGTCGTCTCGGTCGCGGCGATCCAGGTGAGCGACCAGCAGGCCGCCGAGGACGCCGTCGCCGCGCTCGAGGAGTGCGGGATGGGCGCGTCCGCGCTCGACTCCGGCTTCGCCACCGGGGTCGACGCCGCGCCGGCGAGTGGGGCCGGCGGTCTCATGGGCTCGACGGCCGCCGCCGCCGACAGCTCGATCGAGGTCGACTTCGTCGGCGACTACATGCTGATCGCGGACAGCCCCGACGACCTGCCGGACATCGTCCAGGAGGCCGAGTCCAGCCCGCTGTCGGACAGCGACCAGTTCCGCTCCGACATGGACGCGCTCGACGGCGAAGGCATCGCGTCTTTCTGGGCCGACGCCGAGGCGATCCGGGCCCAGACCGAGGCCATGGGCGCTCCGAGCTCCTCGCAGTTCGCCCCCGAACAGGTGCAGACGACCTTCGGGGCGATCCGGGCCGGCTCCGACCACATCGAGCTCGTCATCCAGAGCACCAGCGACGTCGACATCTCGAGCGACGTCGACAACCCGATCACACAGCTGCCCGACTCCACGTTGATGGCGGCGTCCGCGTCGGGTGGCGCGGATCTCGTCGACAAGTACTGGACCGACCTGCAGGGCATGATCGAGAGCTTCGGCGGGCCGGAGGCGTACGCGGACATGCTGTCCGAGGTGGAGGCCGAGACGAGCCTCCGGCTGCCCGACGACCTTCGCACGATCCTCGGCGACAACATCACCCTCGCGATGGACAGCGCCGGTCTGACGCCGGAGAACATCGACTCGGAGGACCCGAGCAAGTTCTACGTCGGCGCTCGCCTGACGACGGATCTGGCCGCGATCCAGGACGTCGTCAGCCGGCTCAACGCCAAGCTCGCGGCCGAAGGGGCATCCGGCAGCCTCGTCACCGAGGAGGTCGACGGCGGCCTGGTCGTGGCGAGCAACGAGGACTACGCCGGCATGCTGGCCTCGGGGGGCGACCTCGGATCGGCGGACGGGTTCGACACCGCGCTGCCCGACGCGTCCGGGTCGAGCGTCGCGTTCTACCTCGACTTCGACCGGCTGAGCGACGCGATGAGCCAGGACCCCGAGTCGATCGACGAGGAGACGCTCGAGACCCTCGATCCGATGCGGTCGCTCGGCACGAGCCTCAGCCAGATCGACGGCGGTCAGCGCTGGACGACCCGGCTGGTGTTCGACTGAGGGCGTCCGGCCACGACGAAACGACGGCGCCGCGGTTCCGTGCCGCGGCGCCGTTGTCGTGTCCGGCCAGCGAGGTGTAGGGCGGGACCCGACGGGGTAGGAGACCTGGGTCCGCATCGGTGTCTCGCCCCTACGACGGAGTCATCATGTCCACACTCGTGGCCCTGCGCCGCCCGTCCCTTCGCCTGCTCATGGCGATCACTCTCCTCGCCGGCCTGCTCGTCGCCACCGTGGCCGCCACGACGACCACGGCCCGGGCCGACGGCTGCTACACCTGGACCCGGACCCTAAGCCAGGGCGCGTCCGGCGAGGACGTCCGCCAGCTCCAGATCCGGGTCGCCGGATACCCCGGCTACGGCAACCACCTCGCCATCGACGGCGCCTTCGGACCGCATACCACCGAGGCCGTCCGAGCCTTCCAGGCCGCGTACGGGCTCGGCGCCGACGGCATCGCCGGCCCGCAGACCTTCAACAAGCTGTACGCGCTGCAAGACGACGACTGCACGCCGATCCACTTCACCTACAGCGAGATGGACGACGGCTGCGGTGGGAGCGGGTTCGACGGCGGGGCCGTCTCCGAGTCCACCGCGAGGTTCAACGCGCTGCGGACGATGTGGCAGCTCGAGGCGCTGCGGCACGCCCTGGGCGACCAGCCGCTGCACATCTCGAGCGCCTTCCGCAGCTATCCGTGCAACTCCCAGGTGGGCGGTGCCAGCAACAGCCAGCATCTGTACGGCACGGCCGCCGACCTCACCGGCGTGCACTCCCTGTGCACGATGGCCTCGCGGGCGCGCTATCACGGGTTCGGCGGCATCTTCGGACCCGGATACCCCGGCCACGACGACCACACCCACACCGACATCCGTACCAGCAACGCCTGGTCCGCGCCGAGCTGCGGAATCTAGGCCTCGCTAGTTCGGGGACCAGCCGGTCCGGGCGAGCCGGGTCGCCGGCAGGCTCGCCACGGCCTGGATCGCGCTGAGCTCGGCGCGCAGCATCAGGGTCAGCCGGCGCAGCCGGGCGGCCGCGGTCGGCGCCTCGAGCAGCAGCTGCCGCTCGCGCAGCGGCAGGGTGGTCGCGGTCGACAGCGCGTACGACAGCGGCACCGGCTCGGAGGGCAGGTCACCCAGGGGGACCTGGACGCCGCCGTGGTCGGCGACCGCGTCGCGGTAAGCCTCGAACGCGGCGATGGCCGTCGCCGCCGTCACCGCGGCCTCGGGGCCGTCGATGTCGGGCGGGTAGGTGATTGCGGCCACGGCGGGGGATCGCTCCGCCGAGACGAGCTCCTCGACGCGCATCCGCCGCCGGCCGGAGAGCCCGACGTCCCAGCTGCCGTCGGGCCGGTCGTCGGCCCTGGTCACGATCGCCTCGCACCCGACGCGATGGGCGGACTGGCGGCCGTGTCGGCGCCCGACCTGGTAGCCCTCCCGGATCGCGACCACGCCGAGGCGGCGCTCCGGCGGCGGCGTCTCGACCAGTCGCTGGATCAGGCTGCGCAGCCGGGGCTCCACGACGTGCACCGACTGCCGCATGCCGGGGAACAGCACCGTGTCGAGCGGGAAGATGCGCAGCGTGGCGGCCACGGCTCCGACGGTACTGTGCCGAGCCGGCTCTCCTGTCGGACATGTCCGGCCCGACCACCCACGCGGTTCGTAGACTGACCGAGTGATTCGCCGCTTGGACCTTCGCGGCACGGGACTCGCCGGGGCGCCCGTGCCCACGGTCGTGCCACGTGCCGGTGCCGACCTCGACGAGGTCGTCGAGACGGTTCGTCGGGTGTGCGACGACGTACGCGACCGCGGTGTCGCCGCGATCGTCGAGGCGTCGCGGCGGTACGACGGCGTCCACCAGACCGACATCGCGGTCCCGCCGGAGGCGATGAGCTCGGCGCTGGAGCGACTCGACCCCGACGTACGACGCGGCCTCGAGGAGTCGATCGGGCGGCTGCGCCGTACCTGCGAGGCCGAGCTCGAGAGCGACGTCGCCACCGAGGTCGTCCCCGGCGGCACGGTCCGGCGTCGGATCGTGCCGATGGGCCGGGTCGGCCTCTACGTTCCGGGTGGGCTGGCGCCGCTGGTGTCGAGCGTCGTGATGACCGCGGTCCCGGCGCAGGTGGCCGGCGTGCCGTCGATCGCCGTGGCGAGCTCGCCGCAGCGGGAGCACGACGGGCTGCCGCACCCGACCATCCTGGCGGCCTGCGCCCTGCTCGGGCTGACCGAGGTCTACGCGGTCGGCGGTGCCCAGGCGGTCGCGATGTTCGCGTGGGGGGCCGGGCCGTGCCGCCCGGTCGATCTCGTCGCCGGACCGGGCAACCGCTACGTCGTGGCGGCCAAGCGGCTGCTGAAGGGGCGGATCGGCATCGACTCCGAGGCCGGACCGACCGAGATCGCGATCCTCGCCGACGCCGGTGCGGACCCGGCCGGCGTGGCCGCCGATCTGATCAGCCAGGCCGAGCACGGTGAGACGTCGGCCAGCGTCCTGGTCACCGACAGCGAGTCGCTCGCCGAGCGGGTGGGCGTCGAGCTGGACCGACAGGTCGCGGCCACCAAGCACCGCGAGCGGATCACGGCCGCGTTGACCGGCGCGCAGTCCGCGATCGTCCTCGTCGACGACGTCGAGCAGGGCCTGGCCGTCGTCGACGCCTATGCGCCGGAGCATCTGGAGATCCACGCCGCCGAGGCCGGTCGGCTCGCGATGCGGGTACGCAACGCGGGCGCGATCTTCGTCGGCCCGCACGCGCCGGTGTCGCTCGGCGACTACTGCGCCGGCTCCAACCACGTGCTGCCGACCGGCGCCTGCGCCTGCCACTCGTCGGGCCTGACGGTGCGCTCGTTCACCAAGACGGTCCAGGTCGTCGAGTGGAGCGAGGCCGCGCTGCGCGCCAGTCGCGACGCCGTCGTGGCGCTCGCCGAGGCCGAGGACCTGCCGGCGCACGGTGCCGCGATCCGCACGCGCGTCGACGGAGCATCGTGAGCGCGGACCTGCCGCTGCGGCCGGAGCTGGGGGGCATCGAGCCGTACGGCGCGCCGCAGCTCGACGTCCCGGTCCGGCTGAACACCAACGAGAACCCGTACCCGCCGAGCCCCTCGGTCGTCGCCGACGTCGTGTCGGCCGTGGCCGAGGTCGCCGACGGGCTGAACCGCTACCCGGACCGGGAGGCCACGGCGCTGCGGACCGACCTCGCGGCGTACCTCGGACCCGAGCTGTCGGCGTCGCAGATCTGGGCCGCCAACGGGTCCAACGAGATCATGCTGCAGTTGCTGCAGGCGTTCGGTGGGCCGGGTCGCATCGCGCTGTCCTTCGCGCCGACGTACTCGATGTATCCGGCGTACGCGCGCGACACCCACACCCGATGGGTCGTGGGCCGCCGCCGGGCCGACGACTTCGCCCTCGATCCGGACGCGGCGACGGCACTGGTCCGGTCGAAGCGCCCGGCGGTCGTGCTGTTGGCGTCGCCCAACAACCCCACCGGCACGGCGCTGCCGCTGGACCAGATCGAGGCGGTGTACGACGCCGCGCCGGGCCTGGTCGTCGTCGACGAGGCGTACGCGGAGTTCCGCCACCCCGAGACGCCGAGCGCGCTGCGGCTGCTGCCGGGTCGTCGACGGCTGGTCGTGACCCGGACGATGAGCAAGGCGTTCGCGCTCGCCGGCGCGCGGATCGGCTACCTCGCGGCCGATCCGGACGTCGTCGACGCGGTCCGGATCGTGCGGCTGCCGTACCACCTCTCGGCGTTGAGCCAGGCGGTCGCCCGGGTCGCGCTGCGCAACGCCGACGAGTTGCTCGGCGCGGTCGACAAGCTCCGGGCGCAGCGCGACGAGCTGGTGGTCGAGCTGCGGACACTGGGCCTGGAGGTCTGTGAGTCGGATGCCAACTTCGTGCTCTTCGGTGTCTTCGAGGATCGGCACGCGGTGTGGCAGGGCCTGCTCGACCGCGGCGTCCTGATCCGCGAGACTGGGCCGCCGGGCTGGCTCCGGGTCTCGATGGGCCGGCCGGAGGAGATGACGACGTTCGTGAGTGCGCTTCGGGAGGTGATCGGCCGGTGAGTGGCCGGAGCAGTCGGCGGGATCGGACCACGTCCGAGTCGAGCGTGACCGTCGAGCTGGACCTCGACGGCACCGGCGTCGCCGACGTGTCGACCGGGGTCGGGTTCTACGACCACATGCTGGAGTCACTGGCCCGGCACGCGTTGTTCGACCTGACCGTCCAGGCCAAGGGCGACGTCCACGTGGACGCGCATCACACCGTCGAGGACGTCGCGATCACCCTCGGTCTGGCGCTCGACGACGCGCTCGGCGACAAGGCCGGCATCCGACGGTTCGGCGACGCGCTGGTGCCGCTGGACGAGGCGCTGGTGCAGTGCGCCGTCGACGTGGCCGGCCGGCCGTACTGTGCCCACACCGGCGAGCCCGCGGGGCAGGAGTACGTCGTCATCGGTGGCACGTACGTCGGGTCGCTGACCCGGCACGTCTTCGAGTCGCTGGCCGGCAACGCCCGGATCGCGCTCCACGTGCGGGTGCTGGCGGGTCGCGATCCGCATCATCTGGTCGAGGCGCAGTTCAAGGCGGTGGCCCGGGCGCTTCGAGCCGCGGTCGCCCTGGATCCTCGCGAGCCCGGCGTCCCGAGCACCAAGGGCAGCCTGGGGGAGGGCCCGTGATCGGCGCGGTGCTGCTGCTCATGATCGGCGGCTTCTGCATGGGCGGCGGGATCGCCTTCTACCGGCAGCGCAAGCCGTTCGGCAGCGTGCTTCTCCTGTTCGCCCTCGCGATCGGCTGCGTCATCCTCGGCGCGACGATCGCGAGGAACTCGGCATGAGCCGACCCCAGGTCGCGGTCCTGGACTACGGGTCGGGCAACCTGCGCTCCGTCGTACGAGCGGTGGAGCGGGCCGGGGCCGACGTGGCGCTGGTGTCGGACCGGGAGGCGGCCCAGTCCGCGGACGGCCTCGTCGTGCCGGGCGTGGGGGCGTTCGCGGCCTGCATGGCGGGGCTGGCGGCGGTCCAGGGAGCCCGGATCATCGGATCTCGGCTGGCCGGCGGCCGACCGGTGCTCGGGATCTGCGTCGGCATGCAGGTCCTCTTCGAACGTGGCATCGAACACGGCGTGACGACGGACGGCTGCGGCGAGTGGCCGGGTGTCGTCGACCGGATCGACGGGGACGTCGTCCCGCACATGGGCTGGAACACCGTCGAGCCGCCGTCGGACAGCGCCATGTTCGCCGGCGTCGACCACGAGCGGTTCTACTTCGTGCACTCCTACGCCGCCCGCGCCTGGACGCTGGAGGCGCAGCCGCCGTTCGTCCAGCCGCTGGTGACCTGGACCCGGTACGGCGCCGACCGCTTCGTGTCGGCGGTCGAGAACGGGCCGCTGTGGGCGACCCAGTTCCACCCCGAGAAGTCGGGCGACGCCGGAGCCACGCTGCTCCGCAACTGGCTCGCCACGCTGCGTTGACATGAGGACGCCGGAACGCCGACGACCGGGCCTGCGTCGCAGCGACATGAGACGACTGATCGCGACTCTCGTCGCCGCGGCCGTGCTCGCTCTCGCCGGCTGCGGCTCCGAGGACTCCGACCCGGTGGGCGACCCCGCCCCGAGCAGCGACTCCGCGCCGACCGAGCAGTCCGAGCCGACCGTCCAGAGCGTGACGCTGACCCGGACCGGCGGGATCGCGGGCGTGAACGAGACCTGGCAGGTGGGGCCGTCCGACGCCGGACATCGCGCGGTCTTCGACGCCGCCAGCAAGGAGGCGCTGGCCGAAGCGGACACCGGTGCGGGCAAGACACCGCCGTGCTGCGACTTCTTCCAGTACACCGTCGTGGTCGCTTACAGCGACGGCGACACCGCGACGTACCGGACATACGACGGTGGGACCGCCCACCCGGCCCTGAGCCGACTGGTCGACGTCGTCCTCGAGACCGAGCCGCAGCCAACCGACGGCTCGGCCGCGCCACGCTGACTCCGTCGCGCCGAGACGCCGCCGGGGCCGTCCGAACCTCGGCCTAGGGTGTCTCTGTGACGTCTCTCGAGCTGCTGCCCGCCGTCGACGTCTCCGATGGGCAGGCGGTCCGCCTGGTTCGGGGCGAGGCCGGCACCGAAACCGCCTACGGCGACCCGCTCGACGCCGCCCTGGCGTGGCAGTCGGCCGGAGCCGAGTGGATCCACCTGGTCGACCTGGACGCCGCGTTCGGCCGCGGCGCCAACCGAGCACTGCTCGCCGACGTCGTCGCGCGGCTCGACGTCCAGGTCGAGCTGTCCGGCGGCATCCGCGACGACGACAGCCTGACCGCCGCCCTGGCGACCGGGGCGCGCCGGGTCAACCTCGGGACCGCGGCGCTGGAGGACCCGGTCTGGTGCGCCAAGGCGATCGCCGAGCACGGCGACCGGATCGCGGTCGGGCTCGACGTCCGCGCCGGGCGGCTGGCGGCCCGCGGCTGGACCCGCGACGGTGGCGACCTGTTCGAGGTGCTCGAGCGACTGGAGCGCGACGGCTGCGCCCGTTACGTCGTCACCGACGTGACCAAGGACGGCACCCTCGCCGGGCCCAACCTCGACCTGCTGCGCTCGGTCTGCGCCGTCACCCGGCGGCCCGTGGTCGCCTCCGGCGGCGTGTCGAGCCTCGACGACCTGCGCGCGCTGAGCGGGCTCGTCGGCGTCGGCGTCGAGGGCGCGATCGTCGGGAAGGCGTTGTACGCCGGCAACTTCTCCCTGGAGGACGCCCTCGCCGTCGTACGCGAGGCGGCGCCGTGAGCGTCGCGGTCCGGGTGATCCCGTGCCTCGACGTGGACGCCGGGCGGGTCGTCAAGGGCGTGCGGTTCGAGAACCTCCGCGACGCCGGCGACCCGGTCGAGCTGGCCGCGGCGTACGACCGGGCCGGGGCCGACGAGCTCACCTTCCTCGACATCACCGCGTCGGCGGCGTCCCGTGAGACGACGTACGACGTCGTGTCCCGTACCGCCGAGCAGGTGTTCATCCCGCTCACGGTCGGGGGCGGCGTGCGCTCGGTCGACGACGTCGATCGGCTGCTGCGGGCCGGAGCCGACAAGGTCGCGGTGAGCACGGCCGCGGTCGAACGGCCGGACCTGATCGCGGAGATCGCTCGGCGGTTCGGCTCGCAGGTGCTCGTGCTGAGCGTCGACGCCCGCCGCAGTGCGGACCAGCCCAGTGGCTTCGAGGTGACGACGCACGGCGGCCGGCGCGCGGCCGACGTCGACGCGGTCGGCTGGGTGAGGTCGGCCTGCGAGTGGGGCATCGGCGAGGTTTTGCTCAACTCGATGGACGCCGACGGCACCAAGGACGGCTTCGACGTGGAGCTGATCGAGGCCATTCGGGGCGTGAGCACCGTACCGCTGATCGCCAGCGGAGGTGCCGGCTGCGCCGACGACTTCCCCGCCGCTGTGGAGGCGGGTGCCGACGCCGTCCTCGCGGCGAGCATCTTCCACTTCGGCGAGGTCGCCGTCACCGACGTCAAGCGGGCGCTGGACGCCGCCGGATTCGAGGTCCGGTGAGTCTGTCGACGGGGCACGGCAAGCGGCACGGCACGACCTGGCGCGGGCTGCGGATCCTCTTCGTCGGCATGCGCGAGGAGCGGCGGCTGTTCTCCCTGGCGCTCGTCGGCAGCATGGTCTTCGGCGCGCTCACCGTCGCCGACGCCTGGGTGCTCGGCTGGGCGACCGACCACGTGATCGCCCCGTCCTTCGAGGCCGGCGAGCTCGAGAAGGGACTCGCGGCGGTGGTCGTCGCGCTCTTCATGGGCGTCGCGGTCCTGCGGGCGCTGGGCATCATCGCTCGCCGGCTGATCGGCGGCATCGTCTACTTCCGCCTGATGGCCACGTATCGGCGCCGGGTAACCCGCCGCTATCTCGAGCTGCCGATGAGCTGGCACAACCGGCACCCGACCGGACAGTTGCTGTCCAACGCCAACGCCGACGTCGAGGCGGTCTGGGAGGCGATGATGCCGCTCCCGATGGCGCTCGGCGTCGTCGTGATGCTCATCGTGGCGGTCATCGCGATGCTCACCGCGGACGTGGTCCTGACGCTCGTCGGCCTGGTGATCTTCCCGCTGCTCTTCGCGATCAACGTCGGCTACCAGCGCTTCCTGTCGGAGCGGGTCAGCCTGGCGCAGGAGCTGCGCGCCGACGTGAGCGCGGTGGCGCACGAGTCGTTCGACGGCGCACTCGTCGTGAAGGCGCTCGGCCGGGAGGCCGCGGAGACCGAGCGCTTCGCCCGGATGTCCTACCAGCTCCGGGACGCCAACATCGCCGCCGGCAAGATCCGCAGCATCTTCGACCCGGTCGTCGAGGCGCTGCCCAACTTCGGCGTGCTCCTGGTCGTCGTGATAGGCGTCGAGCGGGTGCTGTCGGGAGCCGCCCAGGCGGGCGACGTCGTCCAGGTGGCCTACCTGTTCACGGTCATCGCCTTTCCGTTGCGGGCGTTCGGCTGGGTGCTCGGTGGACTGCCCCGCACGGTGATCGGCTGGGAGCGGGTGCAGGCCGTGCTCACCGCCCGTGGCCGCGCCCGCTATGGCGACGACGGCCTCCCCGGGTCCGGCGCGCTGCGGCTGGAGGTCAACGACCTCGCGTTCGCCTACGACGGTGGCGGTCCGGTCCTCGACGGTCTCGAGTTCGACGTCGAGCCGGGCAAGACCGTGGCGATCGTCGGGCTCACCGGGTCCGGGAAGAGCACGCTGGCCAGCCTGCTGATCCGGCTGGTCGACCCGGTCGACGGGACCGTACGGCTCGACGAGCGCAACGCGCGCGACCTGACGCATCCCGCGTTGGCGGACGCCGTCTCGCTCGTGCCGCAGCAGGCGTTCCTGTTCGACGACTCGATCCGGGAGAACGTGACGTTGGGGCTGCCGGTCGACGACGACACCGTCTGGGAGGCCTTGCGGGTCGCGCAGGCCGATCGGTTCGTCCGGAGCCTGCCGAGGGGTCTGGACAGCCAGCTCGGCGAGCGAGGGACGACCCTTTCCGGCGGCCAGCGGCAGCGGGTCGCACTGGCCCGGGCGCTCGTACGCCGGCCCCGGCTGCTGGTCCTCGACGACGCGACCAGCGCCGTCGACCCCGACGTCGAGGCGCGCATCCTGCGGGGACTGCGGGACCGTACCGAGGGCGGCGAGACGACCGTGGTGGTGGTCGCCTATCGCAAGGCGACCATCGCCCTCGCCGACGAGGTGCTCTTCCTCGACTCCGGACGGATCGTCGACCGCGGCCCGCACGCCGAGCTGGTCGCGAGGTCACCGGCCTATCGCGACCTGGTCGACGCCTACGACATGGCCCGCGCGGCCGCCGACCGAGAGGCGGCGGAGATCCCATGAGCGACGACAGCCGCATCCGCGTCGGCAGCGGCGAGGAGGTCACCGGCTGGCAGATCCTGCGCCGCGGCTTCGCGCTGTCCCCGGCGCTGCGCGAGGGCCTCGGCGTGACCCTGCTGCTCGGCGCCCTGTCGACGATCGGGTCGGCCATCGTCCCCGTCGTCATCCAGAAGACGATCGACGACGGTCTCCTCGGCTCCGGAGGCATCGACCGAGGTCAGGTGTGGACGTACACGTGGCTCGCCGCCGGCGTCGTGCTGGTCACCGCGTTCGCGGCGTACTGGATGAAGGTCCGGCTCTACAAGGCGTCAGAGGCGGGGCTCGCCGAGCTCCGCATCAAGGCGTTCCGCCACGTCCACGACCTGCCGGTCCTGACCCAGGACACCGAGCGGCGTGGCGCCCTCGTGTCGCGGGTGACGTCGGACGTCGACCAGGTCTCGCTGTTCCTGCAGTTCAGCGGGCTGCTCATGGTCATCAGCGTCGGCCAGATCATCGTCGCCACCGTCGTCATGGCGGTCTACTCCTGGGAGCTGACGCTGATCGTGTGGGCCTGCTTCGTGCCCCTCATCGCGAGCCTGCGCTACTTCCAGAAGCGGATGACGACGGCGTACGCGAAGGTCCGCCAGACCGTCGGCGACATGCTCTCCACGATCTCCGAACCGGTCGTCGGCGCGTCGGTCGTCCGGGCCCACAACATCGCGGCTCGGACCCAGGAGCGGGTCGACGCGTCGATCAACGCCAACCTGGCGGCGAACACCGCGGCCCAGAAGCTGGTCGCGGTCACCTTCGCCTCGGCCGGCGTCGCGGGTGGTCTCGCGAACGCCTCGGTGGTCGTCTTCGGCGTCCTGCTCGGCCTCGCCGGGCACCTGTCGGTCGGCACGGTCATCGCGTTCGCCTTCCTCGTCTCGCTGCTGGTAGGGCCGGTGCAGATGGCGACCCAGGTGCTCACCGAGGCGCAGAACGCGATCGCGTCGTGGCGGCGGGTCATCGGCGTCCTCGACACGCCGGCCGACGTGGTCGATCCGGGGGAGTCCGGCGTCGTGCTGCCGCGGGGGTCGCTGACCGCGTCGTTCGAGGAGGTCGAGTACGCCTACCCCGACGGCCCGCCGGTGCTGCGCGACGTGTCGGTCGAGATCGCGCCCCGGGCGCGGGTCGCCGTGGTCGGCGAGACCGGCTCCGGCAAGACGACGTTCGCCAAGCTGCTGTGTCGGTTGATGGATCCGAGTCGCGGTCGGGTCTGTCTCGACGGCGTCGACCTGACGACCGTGCGGTTCACCTCGCTACGGGAGCGGGTCGTGATGGTGCCGCAGGAGGGCTTCCTGTTCGACGCGTCGCTGTCCGACAACCTGCGGTACGGCCGGCCGGAGGCGTCCGACGAGGAGCTGGTCGCGGCGATCGAGTCGTTGAGCCTCGCCGACTGGTTCGCGACGCTGCCCGACGGGCTCGAGACCCAGGTCGGCCAGCGCGGCGAGTCGCTGTCGGCGGGCGAGCGGCAGCTGGTCGCCCTCGTCCGCGCCTACCTGGCGGATCCCGACCTGCTCGTGCTCGACGAGGCGACCAGCGCCGTCGACCCGCAGACCGAGCTGCGCATCACGGCCGCCCTCGACCGGCTGCTCGCGGGCCGGACCTCGGTGATCATCGCCCACCGGCTGTCGACGGCCGAGCAGGCCGATCAGGTCCTCGTCTTCGACGCCGGCCGCCTGGTGGAGCGTGGCCCGCACGCCGAGCTCGTCGCCGCCGGCGGCGCCTACGCCCGACTCCACACGAGCTGGGTCGCTCAGAGTCACATCAGTGGCGCGGAGCCGCGATCTCGTTGACCCGGTGGGGTCGGGCACACTGCTGACATGGTTCCAGCCCTCGACGCAGCGATCGCGGCGCGGCTCAAGCGCGACGCCAACGGCCTGATCACGGCGGTCGTCCAGCAGCACGACACCGGCGCGGTCCTGATGGTCGGCTGGATGGACGACGAGGCGCTGCACCGTACGTTGACGTCCGGGCGCGCCACGTACTGGAGCCGCAGTCGTCGGGCGTACTGGGTCAAGGGCGAGACGTCGGGCAACCGCCAGTGGGTACGGGAGGTCCGGCTCGACTGCGACGGCGACACCGTCCTGGTCAAGGTCGACCAGGAGGGCCCGGCCTGTCACACCGGCGCGGCCACCTGCTTCGACGCCGACGTGCTGCTGGCCGACGGGTCCGGCGATGTCTGACCGTCGCGGCCTGGTCGTGGGGCTCCTCGGCGGTCTGGCCGCCGGCGGGCTGGCGCTGCTCGGCGCCAGCCAGCCGTGGGCCCGGGTCGAGATCGCCGTCGCGGGCGTGCCCCGGTCCACGATCGAGACGGCGGGCACGAGCGCGGTGCCCTGGGTCGGGGCGCTGGCCCTGGTGATCCTTGCCGGGGCACTGGCGATCATTCCCACCGGCGGCGTCCTCCGGCGGATCGTTGGCGTCGTGGTGCTGCTGGCCGCCCTGGCCGCGGCGATCGGCACCCTCACCGCGGGATCGGCGATCGACGACGCCCTGGCCGAGGACGTCGCCGCGTCGCCGGCATCCGGAGGGGTCGACGACGCGGCCGTGGTCGCGGCGGCCGATCGGCCGGCGTGGCGGTGGCTGTGCCTCGGGGGCAGCCTGATGGGGGTGGCGGCCGGCGCGCTCGTCGCGAGCCAGGGGCAGCGGTGGCCGACGATGGGCAGCCGCTACGACGCGCCGTCCGGTCGGTCGTCGGGGCAGCCTTCGGGCCGTCCGACGGCGTCGACCGACGACCAGGACGACGCCGACCTTTGGAAGGCGATGGACGAGGGCCGCGATCCGACCGCGTGACAGCCGACCGGCGTGGCAGGGCACAATGGTCGACGACCAACCGGACGGACTCTGGACGCAGCGAAGGCAGGTACCGATGCACGGCTCGACCCCCGCCGCGTGGACCGCGGTGACGATCGTCCTGGTCGCCTTCACGCTCGGCGGCGTGGCCCTGATGATCGGGCCGAGCTGGGTGCTGTTCTGGATCAGCGTGGCGCTGCTGCCGGTGGCTGCCGTCGTCGGCAAGGTCATGCAGGCGGCCGGTCTCGGCGAGTCCGAGGCCCATTAGGCGGCGGGGCCGAGCTGCCCCACACCCGATGTCCGCGGTCGGAGTCCGGCTGGCTACGCTGACATGAACTTTCAGCTGACTGGCGGAGGGCCTATCGATGTCGGTGCTTGACGAGATCATGGAAGGGGTCCGACTCGATCTCGCCGAGCGTCAGGCGACGGTCTCACTCGACGATCTGAAGCGTCAGGCGGAGCGGCAGAGCTACGCGCTCGACCCGATGCCGATCTTCCGGGCCGACGGCGTGTCGGTGATCGCCGAGGTCAAGCGCTCCAGTCCCAGCCACGGCACCCTGGCGCCGATCACCGACCCGGCCGCCCTCGCCGCCGACTACACCGCCGGCGGCGCCGCCGCGATCAGCGTGCTGACCGAGCGACGTCGGTTCAACGGCACCCTCGACGACCTGCGCGCGGTACGCGGCCGGGTCGACGTTCCCGTGCTGTGCAAGGACTTCATCTTCACCTCGTACCAGTTGTGGGAGGCTCGCGCGGCCGGTGCGGACATGGCGCTGCTGCTGGTCGCGGCGATGGACCAGAACGCCCTGGTGTCGCTGATCGAGCGGGCCGAGTCGATCGGCCTGACGCCGCTCGTCGAGGTGCACGACGAGGACGAGCTGGAGCGGGCGCTCGACGCCGGCGCCAAGCTGATCGGGGTCAACGCCCGCAACCTCAAGACGCTCGAGGTGGACCGCACGACGTTCGCCCGACTGGGGCCACGGATCCCCGAGGGCGTCGTCCGGATCGCCGAGTCCGGCATCCGCGGGCCGCACGACGTCATCGAGTGCGCGCGCAACGGCGCCGACGTCGTACTCGTCGGCGAGACCCTCGTCACCGGCTCCAATCCGCGCTCCACGGTCGCCGACCTCGTCGCCGCCGGCGCGCACCCGGCGCTCAAGCACCGCCAGAGCTAGGGAGGCCCGATGGACTCCGGCACGGCGCGGGCGGCCTCCGCGGTCCTGCCCGACCCACACGGTCACTTCGGCCGGTTCGGCGGGCGCTTCATGCCCGAGGCGCTGGTCGGCCCGCTGGACGAGCTGGCCGACGCCTGGCGGGACGCGATGGCCGACGGCGGCTTCGTGGCGGAGTTCGACCGGATGCTGCGCGAGTACGCCGGCGTACCGAGCCTGCTGTACGACGCGACCCGCCTGTCCGACCGGGCCGGCGCGCGGATCCTGCTCAAACGCGAGGACCTCAACCACACCGGAGCGCACAAGGTCCGCAACGTTCTTGGTCAGGCGCTGCTCACCAAGCGGATGGGCAAGCGCCGCGTGATCGCGGAGACCGGCGCCGGTCAGCACGGCGTGGCGACCGCGACGGCCTGCGCGTATCTCGATCTCGACTGCGTCGTCTACATGGGCGAGGTCGACATGGAGCGACAGGCCCTCAACGTCGCCCGGATGCGGATGCTCGGCGCCGAGGTGGTCCCGGTGACGACGGGCAGCCGGACGCTCAAGGACGCGATCAACGAGGCACTGCGCGACTGGGTGTCCACGGTGGAGGAGACCCACTATCTCCTCGGGACCGCCGCCGGGCCGCACCCGTTCCCGGCGATGGTGCGCGACTTCGTGCGAGGCATCGGCGACGAGGCCCGCGAGCAGTGCCTGGACCTGCTCGGCCGGCTGCCGGACGCCGTGTGCGCCTGTGTCGGCGGCGGGTCCAACGCGATCGGCATGTTCGCGGCCTTCGTACCCGACGCCGAGGTCCGGTTGTACGGCTTCGAAGCCGGTGGCGACGGCTTCGACACCGGCCGGCACGCCGCGACGATCAGCGCCGGCGAGGTCGGCGTACTGCACGGCGCCCGGTCGTACCTGCTGCAGGACGCCGACGGCCAGACCATCGAGTCGCACTCGATCTCGGCCGGCCTTGACTACCCCGGGGTCGGGCCGGAGCACGCGTACCTGGCGGAGACCGGGCGGGCGACCTACCGTCCAGTGTCCGACGCGGAGGCGATGGACGCCTTCGGGTTGCTGTGCCGCACAGAGGGGATCATCCCGGCGATCGAGTCGGCGCACGCCGTCGCCGGTGCGCTGCCGGTGGCTAGCGAGCTGGGTCCGGACGCGGTCGTCGTCGTCAACCTGTCGGGCCGGGGTGACAAGGACATGCACACCGCGGCGCGTTGGTTCGACCTCGTGGGCGACGCGGGTCCGGCGGCGATCGGATGACCGCGTCGGTTCGCGACACCATCGAGCGCTGCCGGTCCCAGGGGCGGGCGGCTCTGGTGGGCTACCTCCCGGCTGGCTTCCCGGACGTCGACGGCTCGGTCGCGGCGTTGCGTGCGATGGTCGCCGCCGGCGTCGACGTGGTCGAGGTGGGGCTGCCCTACAGCGACCCGGTGATGGACGGTCCGGTGATCCAGCGGGCGACGGAGCGAGCGCTCGCGGCCGGATTCCGCGTCGACGACGTGTTCCGCGTCGTCGAGCCGGTCGCGGCCGACGCGCCGACGTTGCTCATGACGTACTGGAATCCCATCGAACGTCGCGGCGTCGAGGCCTTCGCCGCCGCCCTGGACTCGGCCGGAGGCGCCGGTCTGATCACGCCGGACCTGATCCCGGACGAGGCCGCCGAGTGGATCGCCGCGTCGGACCGACACGACCTCGACCGGGTGTTCCTGGTCGCGCCGTCGTCGACCGACGAACGGATCGCGCAGACCGCGGCCGCGTCCCGTGGCTTCGTGTACGCCGCGTCGCTGATGGGGGTGACGGGCGCCCGAGCCGAGCTCAGCGCCGCCGGTTCGGCGCTGGTCGAGCGGGTCCGCAAGGCCGCCGAGATACCGGTGGGGGTCGGCATCGGCGTCAGCACCGGCGAGCAGGCGGCCGAGGTGGCCGGCTACGCCGACGCCGTCATCGTGGGATCGGCCTTCGTCCGGTGCCTGCTCGACGCCGCTGACCGGTCGGCCGGCGTCGACGCCGTGGCCGCGTTGGCCGCGGACCTGGCCTCCGGAGTCCGTCGTCCGGCGACACGGTAGCCTCACCGCCGATGTCTCTCGCCAACATTCCCAGCCCGTCCGACGGCGTCTGGAACCTCGGACCGCTCCCACTGCGGGCGTACGCCCTCGCCATCATCCTCGGCATCGTCGTCGCGATCTGGGTCGGCGAACGCCGGTTCGTCGCCCGCGGCGGCCGCCCCGGGACGGTCAGCGACGTCGCCGTCTGGGCCATCCCGTTCGGGCTGGTCGGCGCTCGGGCCTACCACGTCGCCACCAACCCGGAGTTCTACTTCGGCGACGGCAAGGACCCCGTCCAGGCCCTGTACGTCTGGGAAGGCGGCCTCGGCATCTGGGGCGCCATCGCCTTCGGCGCGCTCGGCGCGTACCTCGGCTGCCGGTTCAGCGGCGTGCGGTTCACCTCGTACATCGACGCCGTCGCGCCGGGCATCGTGCTGGCGCAGGCCATCGGACGGTGGGGCAACTACTTCAACCAGGAGCTGTTCGGCGAGCCGACCGACCGGCCGTGGGGCCTCGAGATCGACCTCGACAACCGCCCCGAGGGCTACCTGGAGTACTCCACGTTCCATCCCACCTTCCTGTACGAGTCGCTGTGGTGCCTCGGCGTCGCGCTCGTCGTGGTCCTCGCCGACCGGCGCTTCCGCCTCGGCCGCGGTCGCGTCTTCGCGTTGTACGTCGCTCTCTACACCGCCGGTCGGGCCTGGATCGAGGACCTCCGGATCGACGACGCGCACGAGTTCGGACCGTTCCGGTTGAACGTCTGGGTCTCGGCCGGGATCTTCGTCCTCGCGGTCGCCTACTTCGTCATCGTCGGTCGGCTGCGGCCCGGTCGCGAGGAGTCGGTGCTGCGCGACGGGGCCGCGGCGACCGCGGAGGGCGAGGCCGGCAAGGCCGAGGACTCCGAGGCGGAGACGGCTGGCGCGGCGGCGACCGCTCAGAAGGCAGACGCTGAGAAGTCGGAGGCTGAGAAGGTGCGGGCCGGCGCAGCCGTGGCTGCCGAGAAGACGGGGTCGGAGAAGGCCGCTGAGGAGTCCGAGTCGGAGAAGGCTGGCGCGGCCGTGGCCGCCGGGAAGGCAGAGTCCGAGGAGTCCGAGTCGGAGCAGGCCGAGGACTCTGAGACGGAGAGGGCCGGTGCGGCCATGGCCGCCGATAAGGCGGACGCTGAGAAGGCGGACGCTGAGAAGGCGGAGTCCGAGAGGGCCGATGCTGAGAAGGCTGAGTCCAAGAAGGCCGAGTCCGAGAAGGCCGAGGTCTCCGAGACGGAGAAGGACGGCGCGGCCGTGACTGCCGACGACAAGAAGGTCGACGTCGACGCCGACGAGGAGGCCAGCGACGAGGCGACGACTGAGCCCGACACTGCGGCCGAGGCCGCTGACGATGCGAAGGACGACGCCGCCGCGGTAGACGCCGAGAAGCCGGCCACCTCCGACGCAGCCGTCGAATCATCCGACGACACGGACGAGACCGCCGAGACGGCCGAGTCGGACGCTGACCCGTCCGAGACGGCCGGGACTGCGGCCAAGGCCGCCGACGACGCGGACGCGACTGCTGATACGGCCGAGTCCGAGGCGGCCGCCGAGGACACCGCCGGGTCCGACGAGGACAGCGCTCCCGATGCGGCTGCGCCTGCCGCCGAGGCGGACCAGGAGACCGCCGAGACCGACACGGACGCCGAGTCCGACAGTGCTGCCGAGACGTCTGAGCCTGCCGACACGGCAGCCGAGGACGGCTCCCAGTCCGAGAAGACGGACGAGGACGCCGACAAGGTCGCGGCCGCCAAGCGCTGGCGCTGGCGGAGCTGACTCGTCTCAGCCTCCGAGCCTCCGCAGTCCCCGCCCGAACTACTGGCGAGTTCGGGGAGCGTTCGCGGCCGAAACCAGTCCAAAGTCGCCGACAGTCCAGCCGACACGCCGCGTCCACCCGCCGAACGGCCGGATGCTGGACAGGCGTCTCGTCGTGTAGTCTCACGAACGCGCATCGGGCCAACGTCGTCCCGCGCACACCATGACCAACCGGGTCATTCCCACCAGTGGATGGCTCGCATCGGGGCTTCACCAAGGGTCAGCAGATCGGACGACGGGAGGCAGCATCGTGCGCGCTTCACCTTCGCCGCAGGGCCTCTACGACGGACGTCATGAGCACGACGCGTGCGGGGTCGCCTTCGTCGCCAAGCTGACCGGCGAGGCGAGCCACGAGATCGTCACCCAGGCGTTGACCGCGCTGTGCAACCTGGACCACCGCGGTGCCTCGGGTGCGGAGCCGGACTCCGGTGACGGGGCGGGCATCCTGCTGCAGGTCCCCGACGCGTTCCTGCGGGCGGTGACCGACTTCGCGCTGCCGATGGCGGGCGCGTACGCGGTCGGCACCGCTTTCCTGCCCGACGACGCGGAGCTGGCCGACAAGGCGCGGTCCCAGATCGAGTCGATCGCCGGCGAGGAGCGGCTGCGGGTGCTCGGCTGGCGCGAGGTCCCGGTCCGTCCGGAGCTGCTGGGAGCGACCTCGCGGTCGAGCATGCCGACGTTCGCCCAGCTCTTCGTGGCGGCCGCGGGCGCACCGCTGATGGGCATCGCCCTCGACCGCCGGGTCTACTGCCTGCGCAAGCGAATCGAGCACGAGGTCGGGGTCTACTTCCCGAGCCTGTCGTCGCGCACGCTGTGCTACAAGGGCATGCTGACGACCGAGCAGCTGGACGGGTTCTTCCCCGACCTGACCGACGAGCGGGTCGCGTCGGCCCTCGCCGTGGTGCACAGCCGGTTCTCCACGAACACGTTCCCGAGCTGGCCGCTGGCCCACCCGTACCGCATGGTCGCCCACAACGGCGAGATCAACACGATCCAGGGCAACCGCAACTGGATGCGGGCCCGGGAGGCGCTGCTGCGCAGCAGCCTCATCACCGGCGACCTGGAGCGACTGTTCCCGATCTGCAGCCCGGCGGCATCGGACTCGGCGTCCTTCGACGAGGTCCTCGAGCTGCTGCACCTCGGAGGACGGTCGCTGCCGCATGCGGTGCTGATGATGATCCCCGAAGCCTGGCAGAACCACGTCGAGATGGACGCGAAGCGGCGCGCGTTCTACGAGTTCCACTCCACCGTGATGGAGCCGTGGGACGGCCCGGCCTGCGTGGTGTTCACCGACGGGCAGCGGATCGGGGCCGTCCTCGACCGCAACGGCCTGCGGCCCGGGCGCTACTGCGTCACCGACGACGGCCTGGTCGTCCTTGCCTCCGAGACCGGCGTCCTCGACCTCGACCCGGCGAGGATCGTGCGCAAGGGCCGGTTGCAGCCGGGTCACATGTTCCTCGTCGACATCGGCGCGCACCGGATCGTCGAGGACCACGAGATCAAACAGCAACTGGCTGCCGAGCACCCGTACGACGAGTGGCTGCACGCCGGGCTGATCCACCTGTCGGACCTGCCCGAGCGGGAGCACGTCGTGCACACCCACGCGTCGGTGACCCGGCGGCAGCAGGTGTTCGGCTACACCGAGGAGGAGCTGCGGCTGCTCATAGCACCGATGGCACGCGTCGGCGCCGAGCCGGTCGGGTCGATGGGCACGGACACGCCGATCGCGACCCTGTCCGACCGGCCGCGGCTGCTGTTCGACTACTTCAGCCAGCTGTTCGCCCAGGTGACCAACCCGCCGCTCGACGCGATCCGGGAGGAGCTGGTGACGTCACTGGCCGGCAGCATCGGGCCGGAGGGCAACCTGCTCGACCCGGGGCCCGCGTCGTGCCGTCAGGTCGTGCTGCCGTTCCCCGTGATCGACAACGACGACCTCGCCAAGCTCATCCACATCAACCGCGACGGCGACCTGCCCGGCTATGACGCGCACGCCATCGAGGGTCTCTACGAGGTCGACGGCGGCGGAGTGGCGCTGGAGCGCCGGCTCGACGAGATCTGCGCCGAGGTGTCCGAGGCGATCGATGCCGGCGCGCGGGTCATCGTCTTGTCCGACCGACATGCCACGGCAGAGAAGGCGCCGATCCCGTCGCTGCTGATGACCGCGGCGGTGCACCACCACCTCGTACGCGAGAAGACCCGGACCCAGGTCGGCGTCGTCGTCGAGGCCGGAGACGTACGCGAGGTACACCACGTCGCGCTGCTGATCGGGTACGGCGCGGCCGCGGTCAACCCGTACCTCGCGATGGAGTCGGCCGAGGACCTGGCGCTGGCCGGTGTCCTGCTGCGCGACGTCGAGCCCGCCGACGCCGTGGGCAACCTCGTCAAGGCGCTCGGCAAGGGCGTGCTCAAGGTGATGAGCAAGATGGGCGTGTCGACGGTCGCGTCCTACACCGGCGCGCAGATCTTCGAGGCGATCGGGCTCAGCCAGGAGCTGGTCGACCGCTGGTTCACCGGCACGGCCAGCAAGCTCGGCGGGGTCGGGCTCGACGTCGTCGCCGAGGAGGTCCGCCGCCGCCACGCCAAGGCCTACCCGACCAACGGAATCCCGAGCGCCTATCGACAGCTCGACGTCGGCGGCGACTACCAGTGGCGGCGCGACGGCGAGCCGCACCTGTTCGATCCCGAGACCGTCTTCCGGTTGCAGCACTCGACGAGGACGGGGCGCTACGACCTCTTCAAGCAGTACGCCGGCAAGGTCGACGACCAGTCGCGGCGGCTGATGACCCTGCGCGGGCTGTTCCGCTTCAGGGCCGGCGTTCGGCCACCGGTGCCGATCGACGAGGTCGAGCCCGTGAGCGAGATCGTCAAGCGCTTCTCCACCGGCGCGATGTCGTACGGCTCGATCAGCCGGGAGTCGCACGAGACGCTGGCGATCGCGATGAACCGGCTCGGGGCGCGGTCCAACACCGGCGAGGGCGGCGAGGACGTCGACCGGCTGTACGACCCGGAGCGCCGCAGCGCCATCAAGCAGGTCGCCTCCGGGCGGTTCGGTGTGACCGCGGAGTATCTCACCAACGCCGACGACATCCAGATCAAGATGGCGCAGGGCGCGAAGCCGGGGGAGGGCGGCCAGCTCCCCGGGTCGAAGGTCTATCCCTGGATCGCGAAGACCCGGCACTCGACGCCCGGCGTCGAGCTGATCTCGCCGCCGCCGCACCACGACATCTACTCGATCGAGGACCTCAAGCAGCTCATCCACGACCTCAAGAACGCCAACCCGGCGGCCCGGATCCACGTGAAGCTCACCGCCGAGGTCGGCGTCGGCACGGTCGCCGCCGGAGTGTCCAAGGCGCATGCCGACGTCGTGCTCATCTCGGGTCACGACGGGGGCACCGGCGCCGCCCCGCTCACGTCGCTCAAGCACGCCGGCGGGCCCTGGGAGCTCGGCCTCGCGGAGACCCAGCAGACCCTGCTGCTCAACGGGTTGCGCGACCGGATCGTCGTCCAGACCGACGGCCAGCTGAAGACCGGACGCGACGTCGTCGTCGCCGCACTGCTCGGTGCGGAGGAGTACGGCTTCGCCACCGCGCCGCTGGTGGTCGAGGGCTGCATCATGATGCGGGTGTGCCACCTCGACACCTGCCCGGTCGGCGTCGCCACCCAGAACCCGGAGCTGCGGGCCAAGTTCGAGGGCAAGGCCGAGCACGTCGTCAACTTCTTCGAGTTCGTCGCGCAGGAGGTCCGGGAGTACCTCGCGGCCCTCGGCTTCCGCAGCCTCGACGAGGCGATCGGCCGTGCCGAGGCGCTCGACGTGACCGACGCGGTCGAGCACTGGAAGGCGAGCGGGCTCGACCTGTCCCCGATCCTGCACGTGCCGGAGCTGCCCGAGGGTGCCGCCCGCCACCGTACGACGACGCAGGACCACGGACTCGACAAGGCCCTCGACAACCGGCTTGTGGAGCTCGCCGCCGACGCCCTGGAGCGGGGCAAGCCGGTCCGGGCCCGGCTCCCGATCCGCAACGTCCACCGCACCGTCGGCACGATCCTCGGGCACGAGCTGACCAAGCGGCACCGGGGCGCCGGTCTGCCCGACGACGCGATCGACATCACGCTCGTCGGCTCGGCCGGCCAGTCGTTCGGGGCGTTCGTGCCGCGCGGCATCACGCTCCGGCTCGAGGGCGACGCCAACGACTACCTCGCCAAGGGCCTGTCCGGTGGTCGGATCGTCGTACGCCCGGACCGGTCCGCCACGTTCGCCGCCGAGGACCACATCATCGCGGGCAACGTCATCGCGTACGGCGCGACCGGCGGGGAGCTGTTCATCCGGGGGCAGGTCGGCGAGCGCTTCTGCGTCCGCAACTCCGGAGTGACGGCGGTGGTCGAGGGCGTCGGCGACCACGGCTGCGAGTACATGACCGGCGGCACCGTCGTGATCCTCGGCTCCACCGGACGCAACTTCGCCGCCGGCATGAGTGGCGGCGTCGCGTACGTACTCGACCTCGCCCAGCATCGGGTCAACCCGGCGCTGGTGGAGCTGCTGCCGCTGTCGGACGAGGCGTCGGAGCGGGTACGCGACCTGGTCCGTCGGCATGCCGACGAGACCGGCTCGACCGTCGCGCGGGCGCTGCTGGCCGACTGGCCGGCGGCCCGGGCGGCGTTCACCGAGGTGATGCCGATCAACTACCGCAAGGTCATGGAGGCCAAGGCCGCGGCCGCAGCAGCGGGGCTCGACGAGACGGCGACGACCAGGGCGATGATGGAGGCGGCCCATGCCTGACCCGAAGGGGTTCATGAAGGTGCCGCGTCAGGACGCGCCGAAGCGGCCCATCGCGGAGCGGGTCGAGGACTGGCGCGAGGTCTACCCGGAGGGCGGCATCGGTCGCGCGCTGCTCCCGATCATCTCCGACCAGGCCGGACGCTGCATGGACTGCGGCATCCCGTTCTGCCACTCCGGCTGTCCGCTGGGCAACCTGATCCCGGAGTGGAACGACCTCGTCTGGCGGGGCGACTGGGAGAAGGCCATCGAGCGGCTGCACGCGACGAACAACTTCCCCGAGTTCACCGGCCGGCTGTGCCCGGCGCCGTGCGAGACCGCCTGTGTCGTCGCCATCAACCAGGACGCGGTGACGATCAAGAACGTCGAGGTCTCGATCATCGACAAGGCCTGGGACTCGGGGTACGTCCGGCCGCAGCCACCCGAGTGGCTCACCGGCAAGACGATCGCCGTCGTCGGGTCGGGGCCGGCCGGCCTCGCCGCGGCGCAGCAGCTGACCCGGGCCGGCCACACCGTCGCGGTGTACGAGCGGGACGACAAGCCGGGCGGGCTGATGCGCTACGGCATCCCCGAGTTCAAGATGGAGAAGACGCAGATCGACCGGCGGGTCAACCAGATGCGGCGGGAGGGCACCGTCTTTCGCTGCGGCGTCGATGTCGGACGCGACATCACCGGCACCGCGCTGCGCGAGCGGTATGACGCGGTGGTGCTCGCGGTCGGGGCGCACCGACCGCGCGAGCTACCGGCGCCGGGACGCGACCTCGACGGCGTCGTCCTCGCGATGGACTACCTGCCGCCGGGCAACCGGGAGGCGCTCGGCGACCCGGTCGAGGGCGCGCCGACGGCGGCCGGCAAGGACGTCGTGATCATCGGCGGCGGGGACACCGGCGCCGACTGCCTCGGCACGGCGACCCGGCAGGGCGCCCGTTCGATCACGCAGCTGGAGCACAAGCCGCGGCCACCGGACGAGCGGCCCGAGGAGTGGCCGTGGCCGACGTACCCGATGGTGTTCCGGACCTCGCCCGCGTACGAGGAGGCCGGCGAGCGGATGTACGCGGCGTCGACGATCGACTTCGTCGGCGACGACGACGGCGGCGTGCGCGCGCTGCGGATCGCGGAGGCGCGACGCCTCGACGACGGCAGCTGGACCGAGGTCGACGGCACCGAGCGCGAGATCCCGGCGCAGCTCGTCCTGCTCGCGATGGGCTACACCGGGCCGGAGCGCGGTCCACTGCTCGAGCAGCTCGACGTCGAGCTCGACGAACGCGGCTGGATCGTCCGCGACGACACGTACGCCACGAGCGTGCCCGGTGTCTTCGTCGCCGGTGACGCCGGCCGCGGCCAGTCGCTGATCGTGTGGGCCATCGCGGAGGGTCGGGCCTGTGCCGCCGGCGTCGACGCCTACCTGTCCGGGTCGACGACCCTCCCGGCCCCGATCCCGCCGTCCGCTCGACCGCTGACGGTCTGACCCCGGTCGGCGTCGCTCGAGTTCCGAGTTGTGGTTGGTGCACACCGCCGAACACGGTCCGTAAGTCGGAACTCGAACGGTGGATCGGGGCCGCGGCCGACCGACCGTACTCGCGCGACCTCTAGGCTGGAGCCGTGCGTAGAGCCAAGATCGTGTGCACGCTCGGCCCGGCGACCTCGTCCCGGGAATCCATCAAGCAACTCGTCGACGCCGGCATGGACGTCGCCCGACTCAACCTGAGCCACGGCACCCACGCCGACCACGAGAAGGTCTACCGCCTCGTCCGCGAGGCCTCCGACTCCACCGGCCGCGCGATCGGCATCCTGGCCGACCTGCAGGGGCCCAAGATCCGGCTCGACCGGTTCGCCTCCGGCCCGGTCAACCTGCGGCCGGGTGCGCCGTTCACGATCACGACCCGCGACGTGCCCGGCGACGAGACGATCTGCGCTACGACGCACTCCGGCCTGCCGGGCGACGTGGCCCCGGGTGAGCTCGTCCTCGTCGACGACGGCCGGATCCGGCTGCGGGTCACCGACGTCGACAAGACCGACGTCCAGACCGTCGTCGAGGTCGGGGGACAGGTCAGCGACAACAAGGGACTCAACCTTCCCGGCGTCGACGTCAGCGTTCCGGCCATGTCGGAGAAGGACGTCGAGGACCTGCGCTGGGCGTTGAACCTGTGCGTCGACATGGTGGCGCTGTCCTTCGTACGGTCCGCGCGCGACGTCGAGGACGTACGCCGGGTGATGGCCGAGGAGGGTCGTCCGCTGCCCGTCATCGCGAAGATCGAGAAGCCACAGGCGGTCGACAACCTGGACGAGATCGTCGCGGCGTTCGACGCCTTCATGGTCGCCCGCGGCGACCTCGGTGTGGAGTTGCCGCTGGAGCAGGTGCCCTTGGTGCAGAAGCGCATCATCGACAAGGCCCGCCGCAACGCCAAGCCGGTCATCGTCGCCACCCAGATGCTCGAGTCGATGATGACCAACCCGCGTCCGACCCGTGCCGAGGCGTCCGACGTCGCCAACGCGGTTCTCGACGGCGCCGACGCGGTGATGCTGTCGGGGGAGACCAGCGTCGGGCAGTTCCCGATCGAGGCCGTGCGCACGATGTCGCGGGTCATCGAGACGACCGAGGACCACGGCCTGCACCAGATGGCCGCGATCGACTGGCGTCCGAAGACCCGTGGCGGTGTCATCTGCAAGGCGGCCGCCGAGGTGGCCGAGGCGGTCGACGCGCGCTACCTGGTGGCGTTCACGCAGTCCGGCGACAGTGCCCGCCGGATGGGCCGCTATCGGTCCCGGGTCCCGGTCCTCGCGTTCACTCCCGATCCGGCGGTACGGTCCCAGCTCGCGCTCTCATGGGGAGTCGAGACCTTCCTCGTACCCTCGGTCGAGCACACCGACGAGATGGTGATGCAGGTCGACCGGAGCCTGCTCGCCATCGGCCGCGTCATCCAGGGCCAGCAGGTGGTCATCGTCGCCGGCAGCCCGCCGGGCATCCCCGGGTCGACGAACGCGATGCGGATCCACCGGATGGGCGACGCGATCAACCGGGTCGCACCGGCCTACCGCCGCCCCGAGCGCGGCTGAGCCGTCGTCAGGTCTTCGGCCCCACGAGGTCGTCCAGCGCAGCGACGGCCTCGCGTCGCGCCACCGACAACATGTCGCTGCGTGGCATTCGCCACGGAATTGCCAAGAGATCGAGCGCCCAGGTGCACAGGGCGATGATGTCTTCGGACTGATTGCTGAAGAAGTAGCGCGGATACTCATAGCGCTTCGGACTCCCGTTCACCGTGCGAACCGTCCAATTCCGCACACGACATCCGTCCGAGTGAAAGAGGCCGCGCAGGAAACGTCCTGGCTCGATTTCCACGATCTTCCGCTGCCAGGGCTCGAGGGTGATATCGCGGAGGTGTTTGGGTCCGGGTCCGTGTTGCGGGAACACCGTCGGCCAGTGCTTCCAGTAGCTGCAGACGTTCGTACATCCGACCTGCGGGTTGAGGAAGATGCGGGCGATGGGACGGACGCGATGCATGGAGAGCGTCGCCTCGGCGATGATCCGTGGGTACTTGTCGTCGCAGGTGATCCGCAGCTGGTAGACGTCCCGCCGCATTCGGGCGATGTGACCGTCGCCCAGGTAGAGGCCCAGGAGATGGGCGTAGGCCCACGGGTCGAGCTGCTCGACGTCCGGCGCATCGCGGCGCGGGCCACCGATCGGCTCGGGACGACGTATCCAGTCCCGAACGGCGGCTCGGCTGACGCCAAGCCGTTTGCTCACCGCGTTTTGGCTCATGCCGGAGGCGACCATTGCCAATGCCTTAGCCCGAATCCGAATGTCGTACACAGACGTGACGATCGCATCGACGGCCGACAAGGCACAGCGGGTGCCCTGGGTGGGATTCGAACCCACACTGGACGGTGTTTGAGACCGCGGCCTCTGCCGGTTGGGCTACCAGGGCGACACATCAACGTTATCGAACCGAACACTCCGAACGGCGCTCGGACGCGACCCAGTAGCCTGCGCGTGTGGCCGCTGACAGCACGAGCGCGCACGCCGACGCGGAGGCGAGGACTCCGCGCCGAGTCGTGATCGCCGAGGACGAGGCGCTGATCCGTCTCGACCTGGCGGAGATGCTGGCCGAGGAGGGCTACGACGTGGTCGGCCAGGCCGGCGACGGCGAGGCCGCGGTGGCGATGGTGGAGGACCTGCGGCCGGACCTCGCCGTCTTCGACGTCAGGATGCCGAAGCTCGACGGGATCTCCGCGGCCGAGCAGATCGCCCGGAAGCGGCTCGCGCCGGTCGTGATCCTCACGGCGTTCAGCCAGCGCGAGTTGGTCGAGCGGGCTCGCGACGCGGGTGCGATGGCGTACATCGTCAAGCCGTTCAACAGGTCCGATCTGGTGCCGGCGATCGAGATCGCGCTCAGCCGGTTCGCCGAGCTGGCGCAACTGGAGTCGGAGGTCGAGGATCTCAGCGAGCGCCTCGAGAGTCGTAAGGTCGTCGATCGCGCAAAGGGCATCTTGCAGGACAGACTGGGGCTGTCCGAGCCCGACGCCTTCCGTTGGCTGCAGAAGACCGCGATGGACCTCCGGATGTCCATGCGTGCGGTGGCTGAAGGCGTGATCACCCATGGCCCAGACGAAACATCCGGCTGAAGACACTCGATCACGCGAGGTTACAACTTCGCAACGACGCAGGGGCGCTGCACCGACTCCTCAGGCGACGCGCTAGTTTCGCATGGTCAAAACCCAGTCCGGGCAGCCATGAGCGTGGTCCCGGCCTTCAAACACGGAGGGGCGATGTCTCGACTACATTCCGCCTGGCGACTGGCTGCCGCCGGTGCAGCCGTCATGCTTGTCCTCACTGCTTGCGGCGACGACGGGGACGACGGTGGCAGTGACGACACCAGCGGCAGCAGCGACGAGGAAACACCTGCCGCGGAGGGCGACGGCACTCTCGTCCTCGGCACCCTGCTGCCGCGCACCGGTGACCTGGCCTTCCTCGGCCCGCCGGAGTTCGCCGGCGTGGACCTGGCCGTCCAGGACATCAACGAGGCCGGCGGCGTACTCGGCGCCGACGTCGAGCAGGTTCAGGGCGACTCCGGCGACAACACGCCGAAGATCGCACCGGCGACCGTCGACCGGCTGCTCAACGAGAACGCCGACGTCATCGTCGGCGCCGCCTCGTCCGACGTGTCGATGAGCGTCATCGACAAGATCACGAGCGCCGGGGTCGTTCACTTCTCGCCGGCCAACACATCGACCGTGTTCGACGACGACGAGGTCGACCCCAACCAGCTCTACTTCCGCACCGCGCCCTCCGACGTCCTGCAGGGCGCCGTGTTGGGCAACCTCGTCGTCGAGGAGGGCGGCAAGAACGTCGCGATCCTGGCCCGCCAGGACGCCTACGGCGAGGCGCTGGCCGAGAACACCGAGAAGACCATCGTGGACCAGGGCTCCGAGGTTTCGGAGAACATCCTCTACGCCGCCGACGCGCAGCAGTTCACCTCGGAGGTCCAGCAGATCAAGGCCGCGAACCCGGACGCGATCGTGCTGATCACGTTCAACGAGTTGACGAAGATCCTGCCGCGACTCGTCGCCGCGGGCATCGGGCCCGAGGATGTGCCCACGTACCTCGTCGACGGTAACTGCGCCGACTACTCGCAGTCCGGCGAGTCGCCCCTGCCGGCAGGCATCCTCGGCGACTCGAAGTGCACCTACCCGGGCGCCGAGCTGACGAACGACTTCAGGGACCGGCTGCTCACGGTCAACCCGGACCTGAAGGACTTCACGTACGGTCCGGAGTCCTACGACGCGGCGATCCTGGCCGCGCTGGCCGCCACGGCAGCCGGCTCGGACTCCGGCGAAGCGGTCGCCTCGGAGCTGATCAACGTCTCCCGTGACGGGACGGTGTGCTCCACCTACGCCGACTGTGTGGCGCTGTTGGAGGACGGCGAGGACATCGATTACGACGGCGTGTCGGGTCCGTGTGACATGAACGACTTCGGCAGCCCGTCGAAGGCGACGATCGGCATCTTCCAGTACCAGCCCAACAACACCTTCACCAACGTCGACTACGTCACCGGCGTCGTCGAGTAGGTGCGGGGACCGCGCGAGCGGGACACGACGAAGGGGCCGGGCGCGACGCCCGGCCCCTTTCGTGTGTCGCCACTCAGACCTTCGCCAGCGTCCCGAGGTAGAGCTCGATGACCTTCGGGTCCTTGATGAGCTCCTCGCCCGTCGCGGTGTACGCGTTGGTTCCCTGGTCGAGGACGTAGCCGCGGTCGCAGATCTGCAGGCACCGCCGGGCGTTCTGCTCGACCATGACCACCGAGACGCCGGTCGAGTTGATGCGCTTGGTCTGGACGAACACCTCGTCCTGCAGCGCCGGCGAGAGACCGGCGGACGGCTCGTCGAGGAGCAGCACGGACGGCTCCATCATCAGGGCGCGTCCCATCGCGACCATCTGGCGCTCACCGCCGGACAGCGATCCGGCGCGCTGGTTGCGACGGGACGCCAACGTCGGGAACAGCTCGGCGACGACGTCGAACTGCTTCTTGAACGCCTTCGGCCGCTGATAGGTCCCCATTTCGAGGTTCTCGGCGATCGTCAGCGACGGGAAGACGTTGTTGGTCTGGGGGACGTACCCGATGCCGTCCGCGACGAGCCGGTCGGCGCGCCAGTTCGTGACGTCACGGTCCTTGAACCGCACCTGCCCTTCATTGACCTTGACCAGACCGAAGATCGCCTTCAGCAGCGTCGACTTGCCCGCGCCGTTCGGGCCGATGATCCCGACGAGCTCGCCCTCGTGGCAGTGCAGGTTGGCGCCGTTGAGGATGTTGACGCCCGGAAGGTAGCCCGCGATCACGTCGTCTGCCCGCAGCAGGGCACCCTCGGCCGCATCCTTCTTCTCGCTCCTCCGAGGCGCCTGCTGAGCGGCGCCCGGTGCCGTGACGTCGGGAGTGGGCTCGCTCATGAGGACTCCTCCGTCTTCTCCTGCTCCGCGGCGAGCTCGGCCTCCGCCTCGGCGAGGATCCGCTCCTCCTCCTCGACTGTGAGCTCGGCGTCGTGGTGGGCGCCCAGATAGGCGTCGATGACGCGGCTGTCGCTCATGACCGCGTCGGGCGGTCCCTCCGCGATGATCTTGCCCTGCGCCATCACGACGACCCAGTCCGAGATGTCGCGGACCATGTCCATGTCGTGCTCGACGAACAGCACCGTCATGCCCTCGTCGCGCAGCGACTTCACGTGGCCGAGCAGCGACTGCTTGAGCGCCGGGTTGACGCCGGCCATCGGCTCGTCGAGCATCACGAGCTCCGGCTCGACCATCAGGGCCCGGGCCATCTCCAGGAGCTTTCGCTGCCCACCCGACAGGGAGCCGGCGAAGTCCTCGCGCTTCTCGTCCAGCTGGAATCGCTCGAGGAGGCCGTCGGCCGCCTTGGTGATGGCGTCCTCCTCGGATCGCCAGAGGAAGTCGAACATCGCGTTCCAGATCGTCTCGCCCCGCTGCCCCTTGGCGCCGAGACGCATGTTCTCGAGCACCGTCAGCCGGGCCAGCGCCTTGGTCAGCTGGAAGGTGCGGACCATGCCGAGCCGCGCGATCTTGTAGGCCGGGGTGCCGGACAGGCCGACGCCGTTGTACGACCAGTCCCCGCGGTCCGGCTTGTCGAATCCGGTCAGCAGGTTGAAGAAGGTCGTCTTGCCGGCGCCGTTGGGCCCGATGAGGGCGGTGATCAGACCGCGCTGGACCTCGAGGTGGTCGACGTCGACGGCGACCAGGCCGCCGAACGTCCGCGTGATGCCGTCGGCCACCAGGATCGGGTCGGGCTTGCCGACTCCCGGCTCCGGCGCCACCGTCGTCGGTGCGGGCGAGGACGAGCGCCCGGTCGGCGGCGATTCGTCAACGGCCATCGATCGCCAACTCCCTTCGGTCGCCGAAGATCCCCTGTGGTCGATAGATCATCAGCAACATGAGGACGAGTCCCAGCACGATCAGCCGCACCAGGCTGGCCTGGTTCGGATCCATGATGGACTCCGGGATGATCTCCTCGCCAGGCAGGGTCGCCTTGATGAAGAACAGCTCGAGCCCGCTGATGAAGAACCAGAAGATGATGGTGCCCGCGATCGGACCGAGGACGCGGGCCGCGCCACCGAGCAGCAGGATCGTCCAGGCGAAGAACGTCGTGTCCGTCGCGAAGTCGGACGGTGCCGTGCTGGCCGACGCGAAGGCGCTCATGAACCCGGCCAGGGCACCGATCAGGCCACCGATCATCAGCGCCTGCATCTTGTACGAGTAGACGTTCTTGCCGAGGCTGCGGACGGCGTCCTCGTCCTCGCGGATCGCCTTGAGCACGCGACCCCACGGGCTCCGGGCGAGCAGGAAGATCACGACGCTGCAGATCACGACCAGGCTCCAGCCGGTCAGCATGACGAAGAAGTCGTACGGTCGCCAGTTGACCTCGAACGACCCGATGCTGATGCCGATGCTGCTGTCGAACGGGTTGAGCGACTGGTACGTCGTCACGAAGCCGGAGCGGCCGGTCTGGCCACCGAAGTACTCGCTGAGGCTGGCGGCGCCGAGGATCTGCCGGATCGCCTCGGCACCGGCGATCGTCACGATGGCCAGATAGTCGGCGCGTAGTCGCAGCGTCGGCACACCCATCAACAGGGCCAGGACGGCCGCGGCGCCGAGTCCGGTGATGATGCCGATCCAGAAGTTGATGTCCCAGGTCGAGACGAACGAGCTCAGGCAGTAGGCGGCGACCATCATGAACGCGGCCTGGCCGAAGTTCAGCAGGCCCGTGTAGCCGAAGTGGATGTTGAGCCCGATGGCCGCCAGGCAGAAGTAGACGGCCGTCGGGCCGATGCCCTGTTCGAACGCTCCGGTGAGTACGTCGAGCCAGCTCATGTCGTCCTCGCCCTCATCCGATCCGCTCGCGGCGTCCGAGTAGGCCTTGCGGTCGTACGAGCAGCACGATGATCAAGACCCCGAGGGCAAGTGCGTACTTGAACTCGGCCGACACGAAGAGGGCGGACTCCTCGACGGCCAGGCCGACGATCAGGCTGCCGGCCATCACTCCCCAGATGGTGCCGAGGCCGCCGAGGATGACGGCGGCGAACATCAGCAGCAGAACCTTGTAGCCGACCTGGTAGTCGAAGCCCTGGGTGAGGCCGAACATGATGCCGCCGAGTCCGGCCAGCGCGGTGCCCGACACCCACACGAGGGTGACGACGCGGTCGACGTTGATGCCGGAGGAGGCCGCCAGCGCGGGATTGTCGGCGACGGCGCGGGTGGCCTTGCCCAGCCGGGTCCTGGTCACGACGATCGAGACGAGCACCAGGACAGCGGCGCAGATCAGCGCGGCGGCGAGGTCCTTGGGGGTGATCTCGATCGGACCGATCGTCCACGGCTCGACCGCGGTGTAGTCCGAGTAGTTGTGCGGGTCCGGGCCGATGAAGTACTGGTAGAGGTTGCGCAGGAAGAGCGACAGGCCGATGCTGATGATCATCATCGCGATGATCCCGGTGCCGCGTCGGCGCAGCGGTCGCCAGAGGCCCGCGTCCTGGGCCCAGCCGAGCCCCGCCGACAGCAGGATCGCGATGATCGCGGCGAGGATCAGCGGCGTGCCGAACTCGGAGTCGAAGAAGTACGCCGCCAACGCCCCGAAGCTGAACAGCTCGCCGTGGGAGAAGTTGGTCAGGCCGGTCGTGCCGAAGACCAGGGAGAGCCCGAGCGACGCCAGCGCGAGCAGCAGTCCCAGGACGATGCCGCTGACCGCCAGGTCGGCCGTGCGCTCGTACCAGGGGTCCTCGGCGAAGATGTCGGGGCCGATGTCGAAGTTGACCGCGTAGTTCTGGTCGGTCTTGATGTCGAAGGTTCGCTCGACGTCGTCGGGGTCGGTGAGGTACGAGTCCTCGGGCAGGGTCTCGTCGTCGAGAACGACCCGGTACGAGTTGCCGAGGACGTCGATGCTGGTGCCCGGCAGCGGGATGTCGAAGCGCCCCTTGGCGTTGCTGCGGTCCTCGCCGACCAGCTCGTCCTGCTCGTCGTAGACCTGGATGAGGACGCCCGCCACCGGCGTCGGCGGATCGGTTCGGGTGTCCTCCAGGCCGCCGACGATGTGGACCTTGTCGTCCTGATACGGAGCGGTCGTCGCGCTGGCGGACCCGATGCTGGCCCATCCGGCGCCGACCACCACGGCCAGCAGTCCGACCGCGCGAATTGCGTGCTGACGCACGAGCGACTCCCGTCCTTTCGGCGACAACGGCCTGCCACCCTGTCACACAGGGTCCTCCAGATCAGCGGTGGGGAGCATAGCGGGCCGGGCGCGGGATGGGGACTGTCACATCCGAGACGGCTGCCAATCGCAACGTTGCCTTAACACAGGGCGAACAACCGTCACTCAGCGCACGGATGCCATCGGCCTCCGGTCAGCACGCGGCACGACGGGAGGACGGACCTGGTGCCGCAGCCGGCGCCGCCCCCGGACCGCCGTTCTCGTCGAATCTGGACCGCCGGTTCCCAAGCCTTGACGCCGTTGGGCACAATCGACTGAGGTCCGGCCCCTGTGGCCGCTCGGAGTAGTCTGTCCAGCCCTGGCGAGGGTTCCCTGGTGGACCCTGCCCTGACGATGAAGAGGAGCGGGGCCTGTGGCGCGTGCCGTGGTAGGGGTACGAGTCGCTCGACCGACTGACGCGTGCGATCTCGTCGACGTGTGGGTCGAGGCGTCCGCCAAGGACGGGGTCGACCCGAGCGGTGTCGAGGCGGGCGACGTCGACGCGGGCGTCGTCGAGTCGCGCTCCGAGGCGTACGACGAGGCCGCCGAGGCGATCGCGCGGATCGACGGCGAACCCGACGAGCTGCTCCTCGTCGCCGAGGCCGACGGCAAGCTGATCGGCGCCGTGCACCTGCGCCGGGCGCCGATCTCGCCGATCCAGACCGCTCAGGCCGTGCACGTCTCCCATCTGCATGTCCGGCCCGGCCACCGCCGCCGCGGCATCGCCTCCGCCCTGCTGACGGCGGCGACCTCGTGGGCCGAGGACGTGAAGTCCAGCCACCTGCTCGCGACGACGCCGGCGAGCAGTCGGGACGCGCACCGCTTCCTGGCCCGGCTGGGGTTCTGCCAGGTCGCGATCCTGCGTGCGGTGTCGGTGCCGGCGCTGCGCTCCCGGCTGGCCGGTGCGGTCGTGACGCCGCTCGCCGGCGCGACCACCGACAGCCTGCGCGCGCCGGACACCGGCCGGCTGATCGCGGCCCGACGACGGCTGCGGCGGCTGGCCAACCGGGACGCCGTCGCGCCCTGACGCCTGCGCGGGAGGCTGTCAGCCGGTCCGGTTAGAGTCGCTGCCGTGGGTGACGCCAAACAACCTCGACTGCTCCTGATCGACGGCCACTCCGTGGCGTACCGGGCGTTCTTCGCCCTACCGGTGGAGAACTTCTCGACCACCACCGGCCAGCACACCAACGCCGTCTACGGCTTCACCTCGATGCTGATCAACGTGCTGCGCGACGAGGAGCCCACCCACGTCGCGGTGGCGTTCGACGTCTCGCGCCAGACCTTCCGGACCGCGGAGTACGCCGACTACAAGGCCAACCGCAGCACCTCGCCGGCGGAGTTCGGTGGCCAGGTTTCGCTGGTCAAGGAGGTCCTCGACGCCCTCCGCATCCCGAGCGTCGAGATGGAGGGCTACGAGGCCGACGACGTGATCGCGACCCTGGCGAGCCAGGCCGAGGCCGAGGGCTTCGAGGTGCTGATCACCACGGGCGACCGCGACACGTTCCAGCTCGTCACCGACCGCACCACCGTGCTCTACGCGATCCGTGGCGTCTCCGAGCTGAAGCGGATGACGCCCGACGCCGTCCAGGAGAAGTACGGCGTGCTGCCCGATCGCTACCCCGACCTCGCGGCGCTCGTGGGGGAGACCAGCGACAACCTGCCCGGCGTCCCCGGAGTCGGGCCGAAGACGGCGGCCAAGTGGCTCGGCCAGTTCGACGGCCTCGACGGCGTGGTGGCCAACGTCGACCAGGTGAAGGGCAAGGCCGGCGAGTCGCTGCGCGAGCACCTGTCCGACGTCCTGCGCAACCGGCGCGTCAACGAGCTGGTGCGGAGCCTCGAGCTGCCGGTGCGGCCGGTCGACCTCGAGATGCAGCCGTGGGACCGCGACGCGATCCATCAGGTCTTCGACAGCCTCGAGTTCCGGGTGTTGCGGGACCGGCTGTTCGAGTACCTCTCGGTCGACGAGCCGCAGGCCGACTCCGTTCTCACCGTCGACGGCGAGCGGCTGGCGCCGGGCGCGCTGCCGGAGTGGCTCGCCAAGCACGGGCCTGCCGGCCAGCGGCTCGGCGTGTCCGTCAAGGGCTGGTGGGGTCGTGGCACCGGGGGCGTCGAGGGCATCGGGCTGGCACATCCCGACGGCCCGGCCGCCTGGGTCGAGGCGTCGACGATGACGCCCGACGACGACCAGGCGCTGGCGGCCTGGCTCGCCGACCCGGAGCGGCCGAAGGTGCTGCACGACGCCAAGGGGCCGCTGCACGCCCTGGCCGCCCACGGTTGGGCGGTCCACGGCTTGGCCTGCGACACCGCCGTGGCCGCCTACCTGGCGCGACCCGACCAGCGGTCCTACGACCTGGCCGACCTGTCGCTGCGCTACCTGCGTCGAGAGATCCGCGACGACTCCGAAGGTGACCAGCTGACCCTCGACGTCGACGAGGGTGCCAGCGCCGAGGCCGACATGGTGCGCGCCCGGGCCGCCGTCGACCTGTCGGCGGTTCTCGAGTCCGAGGTCGACACGCGCGGGGGCACGTCGCTCATGGCCCAGGTGGAGCTGCCGCTCGTCGACGTCCTCGCCGACATGGAGCGCACCGGCATCGCCGTCGACGACGATGTCCTCGCCGTCCTCGAGGACGAGTTCGCCGACCACGTCCGCCGGGCCGCGGAGGACGCGTACGCGATCATCGGCAAGCAGATCAACCTCGGCTCGCCGAAGCAGCTGCAGGTGGTGCTCTTCGACGAGCTCGGCATGCCGAAGACCAAGCGCACCAAGACCGGCTACACGACCGACGCCGAGTCGCTGCAGGGCCTGTACGCCAAGACCGAGCACGCGTTCCTCCAGCACCTGCTGGCCCACCGCGACGCGAGCAAGCTGCGCTCGACCGTGGAGGGGCTGCGCAAGACGATCGCCGACGACGGGCGGATCCACACGACGTTCATCCAGACCGTCGCCGCGACCGGACGCCTGGCGTCGACCGACCCCAACCTGCAGAACGTGCCGATCCGGACCGAGTCGGGCCGCCGGATCCGACGCGCGTTCATCGTCGGCGACGGGTTCGAGACGCTGCTGACGGCCGACTACAGCCAGATCGAGATGCGGATCATGGCGCACCTGTCCGAGGACGCCGACGTGATCGCCGCGTTCGAGTCGGGCATGGACTTCCACACGGTCACGGCGGCGCGGGTCTTCGACGTCGAGCCCGACCAGGTCACCGTCGAGATGCGCAGCAAGATCAAGGCGATGAACTACGGCCTGGCCTACGGGCTGTCCGCGTACGGGTTGTCGCAGCAGCTCGGCATCGAGACCCGCGAGGCGCAGGCGCTGATGGACGAGTACTTCGAGCGCTTCGGCGGCATCCGCGACTATCTCCATGGCGTGGTGGCGGAGGCTCGGCGGACGACATTCACCGAGACGATCCTGGGCCGGCGCCGCTATCTACCCGACCTGACCAGCGACAACCGGCAGCGGCGCCAGATGGCCGAGCGGATGGCGCTCAACGCCCCGATCCAGGGCTCGGCCGCCGACATCATCAAGGTGGCGATGCTGCGGGTGCACGCGGCCCTGAGCTCGGCCGGACTGGTGTCCAGGATGCTGCTCCAGGTGCACGACGAGCTGCTGCTCGAGGTCGCGCCGGGCGAGCTGGAGCGGGTCACGGAGCTGGTCCGGGCCGAGATGGCCGGCGCCGCCGACCTGACCGTGCCGCTCGACGTGTCGATCGGCGTCGGCCGCGACTGGCACGCGGCGGTCCACTAGGGCGTCGACGACCGGGCACGGATCGGCGCCACCGCCACGAGCGCGACCCCGGCGGCCGCCGCCGTCATGATCGCCGGCATCGGCCCGATCCGGTCGACGCTCACGAGCACGACGACGGACGCCGCCGCGAGCGCCGTCCAGAGTCCGGCGACGATCACGCGGCTGCGGCGGGCCAGCGCGTCGTACAGCAGCAGGTGCACGAGTGCGAAGGTCGAGCCCTCCAAGGCGAACAGCGGCAGCAGGGAGCGGACGTCGGCGTACTCCTCGCCGCCGACGAACGCCAGCGCCAGGTCGGGCAACAGCCAGGTCCCGGCCACGACGCAGCCGCCGAGGGCCGCGATCAGGAGCGCCGCGATCCGGCGGGTCCGGTTGTCGACCGCCCGGGCCAGGTCGGGATAGGCGACGATCGTGACGAACTGGGGCAGGAACAGGCAGGCCTTCGTCACGATGAGCCCGGCGGCGTAGACCCCGCTGTCGTGTGGGCTCAGGACGATCCGCGCCAGCACCGCGTCGGCGTTGGTCAGGGCGAAGTACGCCAGCAGAGCGTGCGTGCCGTGCAGGGTCTCGACCAGGACCGAGCGGCTGCCACCGGTCGCCGGGTCCGCGGCGGTTGCCTCCCCGGCGGGCGGGTCGGTACGCAGCAGCGGCAGGCCGGCGACGACCGGGATCAGGCTGCCGACGAAGACGCCGACCATCGCCGTCGTGGGGCTGGGATCGAGCACGGCCGCGAGCGACCCGAACGCCAGGCGGCCGGCACCCACCGAGGCGTAGAGCACGGCCAGACGCCCCCACCGTCGGCGGCCCTGCGCGATGCCTGCCTGGGTGCCGAAGACCGTCAGCGGTCCGAGCGTGGCGGCGACCAGGACCGTCGACCACCACGAGGTCAGGTCGAGAATCGACTGGAGGAGCGGGGAGATCGCCAGCGCGCCGCCGCAGACGCACGCCGCGGAGATCCAGGTGGCTCGCCGGGCGGCCCGGATCACGGCCGCCTGCCGCTCCGGATCGGACTCGGTGGCGAGCCGCCGTGCGGTCGTCGCCTGCAGACCGAGCGCGGCGACGTTCCCGACGAGGATGATGCCCATCAGGGCGGTCAGCTCGCCGAAGTAGCGCGGCTCGAGGAGTCGAGCGGCGACCAGGGTGAATCCGTAGGTCGCGACGTTCATCGCGGTGATCGAGGCCGCGACCACTCCGGCGCCGGACAGCCGCGTACGCAGGTCGGCGGGCGGCGGCTGCGGCATGGCGTCTCCGTCTCTTTCCAGGCGCGGGAGACGATAGTCCGGCCCAGAGCGGAGCGAGGGAGGCGACCCACGGGCATGTCCCGACGCGCGAGAGTCTTCGTGGAGCTGTGGCCGTGGCTGCTCAGCCTCGCGGTTTGCGCTCCGCTGCTCGCTCCCGGGTACGTGCTCAGCTACGACATGGTGTGGGTGCCGGACCTCGGGCTGGACCGGACCGCGTGGGGAGTCGGCACGGCTCTGCCGCGAGCCGTGCCGTCCGACGCGATCGTCGCTGTCCTCGACGAGGCGTTGCCCGGACAGGTCGTCCAGAAGGCGATCCTGCTGGTCGGTCTCGGCGCGGCGGGAGCGGGAGCCGCCCGCGTGTGCCTCGGCCGGGGTGCGGTGGCCGCGGTCGCGGCGGCCAGCCTTTACGTCTGGAATCCCTTCGTGGCCGAACGGCTGGTCCTCGGCCACTGGCCGCTCCTGGTCGGCTATGCGGCACTGCCGTGGATCGCGCTCGCCGGGCGCCGGCTGCGCGGCGGCGACCGATCCGCCTGGGCCGCGCTGACGCTCGGGCTGGCGGCCAGCGCGGTCAGCGCCGTCGGCGGTGTGCTCGGACTCGCGGTGGCCCTGGCGACCCAGGCCGGAGGGGACGCCGCCACCCGATGGCGCCGGTTCGGTCTGGTGCTCGCCGTGACAGCGGCGGTCAACGCCCCGTGGTGGGTCGCGGGCCTGGCGTACCCGGGTGGCGCGACAACCGACCCGGGAGCCGTCGAGCGGTTCGCCGTCGAGCCCGAGGGCTGGCTGGGCCGACTCGGCGCGATGCTGAGCCTCGGTGGCGTGTGGAACGCCGAGGTCGTCCCGGACAGTCGCGACACCCCGATCGCGCTGTTGGGGCTGCTCACGATCGGCGCGATGGTGGTGATCGGCTGGCGGCGCTGGCTGGCCGCGGACCGGCCGGAGGCGCTGGCCTTCGCCGTCCTCGCGGCCGTCGGCGTCGGCGTCGGGGCGGTCGGCTGGCTGGCACCGGACGGCGTGGCGTGGCTGGTGTCGCACCTGCCCGGCCTCGGGCTGCTGCGCGACGGAACCCGGTTCCTGCCGCTGCTGGCGCTCGGGGAGTCGATCGCCTTCGGCTGGGCGGTGGGTCTGGCGGCCGAGCGGCTGCGACGACCGGCCGCCTCGTTCGTCGTGGTGCTCGCCGTGGTGTGGCCGCTGGCGCTGCTGCCCGATCTGGCGTGGGGCGCGGGCGGCACGCTGACCGCGGTGGACTACCCGGACGACTGGCACGACGCCCGCCGGGTGGTCGACGACCTGGCCGTCGACGGCGACCTGGCGGTGCTGCCGTTCACCGCCTATCGAGCCCCGCCGTGGAACGACGGGCACCCGGTCCTGGATCCGGCCGGGCGGTTCTTCGCCGCCGACACGGTCGTCAACGACGATCTGGTCGTGTCCGGGGACCTGATCGACGGCGAGGACCCCCGGGCGGCCGACGTCGAGGCCGCCCTGGCCGGCTCGCCCAGCCCCGACGAGCTGGCGGACGACCTCGGCCGGCTCGGCATCGGCGGCGTCCTCGTCGATCTCGAGGCCGGGCCGCCGGGCGCACCCCTGGACGGGCTCGACCCGGTATGGGCGTCCGACCGGATCGCGCTCTACACGGTGCCCGGCCCGACCGCCGCGCCGCCGGCACCCACGACGGCACGAGTCGTCACCGTGGGTACGGCCTGGGTCGTCGCCGCCGGGTCGTTCCTGGCCGCGCTGGCGTACGCGGGCTGGCAGACGATCGTGCGTCGAAGCCGCCGGACCCCTTCAGATGCGCCGAATCCCTGCTAGCCTCCTGGTTCGGGAGAGGGAGCGCGGATGGGATCGATACTCGCGGGTGCTGTAGCGCTCGTCGTCGGAGCGGGACTCGCCGCCGGCACGATGGTGACGATTGTGGCGACCAACTCCAACGAGGATCCGGAGCCGGTCGAGACGTCGGTCGTCCAGTACGGGACGGATGGCTAGGACCGAGCGAAGGCCTGGTCGAGCACGCTGACGAACGACCTCTCGGCGTCCTCCCAGGTGTAGCGCAGCGACTGCTCGTAGGCACCCTTGCCCAGCCGCTCACGCAGCTCGACGTCGCCGAGCACCCGGCCGACGGCGGCGACGAACTCCGGCTTGGTGTCGACGAGCACTCCCGAGACGTCGCCGACGATCGAGTCGCGAGTGCCGCGCGCCGAGTCGTAGGCCACCGTCGGGGTCGCGTGGGCACCGGCCTCGCCGACGACGAGACCCCAACCCTCCTTGAGCGACGGCAGTGCCTGCACCCACGCGGTCGCGTAGAGCCGATGCTTGGTGGCGTCGTCGACGTGGCCGAGGAAGTCGACGGCGTCCTCGACCCGATGCTTTCGGGCGTAGTCGCGCAGGCTGTCCTCCCACCAGCCGGCGCCGGCGATCTGGCAGCGCACGGCGGGAAACCGTTCTCGCAGCGCCGCGACGGCGTCGATGGCGTGCTCGATCTGCTTGTGGGGCACGAGCCGGCTCACCACGCAGATCGTGGGCGTCGTCGATCGCGTGCCGGTCAGGACCGGCGCCGGGTCGGTGCCGTTGTGGACGACGGCGATCCGCTCGGGCGCGACCCCGAGCTCGGCCAGCTCGTCACGGGTCGCCGTCGAGACCGCGACGTACCGGGACCGGGTGTACAGCCGGGGCGCCAGGGTCGACTCGATCCACCATCCGACCCGGCCGGCGAGCCCGGGGTAGACGACCGGCCACTGCTCCCGGTGGACGTGGTGCACGAGAACCACGACCGGCCGCCGGGTCGCCAGTCGGGTGAAGAAGGGGATGCCGTTCTGGACGTCGACGACCAGGTCGACGGGTCCTAGCCGGCGCAGCGCGATCGCGCCGAACGCCCGCGGGTAGACGCCGAGCTTGCCGCCCCGGCGGACGAAGCGCACCCCGTCCCGGACCTCGTCGGCGGGGGCGTCGCCGTGCCGGGCACAGCAGACGGTGACCCGGCATCCGCGTCGGGCCAAGGCCTGGGCCATCCGCTCGACGTAGCGCTCCGAACCGCCGCCCTCGGGGTTGCTCGTGTCGCGCCAGTTGCAGAACACGACATGGCGAAATCGTGGCCTCTCGGGCATGCGCCGCTCCCTTCGTGCCGGACGCTATCAGCCGAGATAAGGTCGCCCCCATGGCCGACGGCTATCTGCGTTTCCCCCACGTCCACGGCGATCTCGTCACGTTCGTCGCCGAGGACGACGTGTGGCTGGCACCCGTCGCCGGAGGGCGCGCCTGGCGGCTGTCGGCGGATCGGTCGGTGGTGCGCTACCCGTACTTCGCGCCGGACGGATCGTCCGTGGCGTGGACGAGCACCCGTGACGGCTCCCCGGAGGTCTACGTCGCGCCGGTCGACGGTGGGGACGGTCGGCGCCTGACGTACTGGGGGTCGGACCGAACCCTGGTGCGGGGCTGGACGCCGACCGGAGAGGTCGTCGCCGTGACCACCGCCGGCGAGGGCAGTCGGGCCCGCAGCTGGGCGCATGCCGTCCCGGTCGACGGCGGGCCGTCCCGACGGCTGCCGTACGGGCTCGTGCAGGACGTCGCCCACGGTCCGAACGGCGAGATCCTGGTCGCGACGCCGGCCGGCTACAGCCGCGACATCGCCTGGTGGAAGCGCTACCGCGGCGGGACGGCTGCTCGGCTGTGGCTCGACCGCGCCGGTGACGGGGAGTTCGAGCGGCTGCTGCCCGACCACCTGGCGTCCCTCTCGTGGCCGATGTGGGTAGGTGACCGGATCTACGTGGTGTCCGATCACGAGGGCGTCGCGCAGGTCTATGCCCTCGATCCGGAGGCCGGGACGCTGACGGCCCGCACCGCTCATGACTTCTACGTCCGGCAGGCCGCCACGGACGGAGTGCGCATCGTCTACGCGGTCGCCGGCGAGCTGTGGATCCTCGACGACCCGGCGGGCGGCGACCAGCCCCGGCGGCTCGACATCTCCCTGGGCAGCAGCCGCTCGGCCCGACAGCCGCAGGTCGTCGAGGTCGCCGAGCATCTCGGGACCGTCGCACCGGACCGGACGGGTCGCGCCAGCGCCGTCGAGGTACGCGGCACCGTGCACTGGGTGACCCATCGCGACGGCCCGGCACGGGCGCTGGCGGCCGAGCCGGGCGTACGGGCCCGACTCCCGGTCCAGGTCGGCGACGACCGGGTCGCCTGGATGACCGACGCGGAGGGCGACGACGCCGTCGAGATCGGACCGGCCACGGGGACCGAGCCGGGTTCGGTGCCGCGGCGACTGGCGGCCGGGCAGCTCGGTCGGGTGCTCGACCTGGCGGCGGCGCCGGACGGGTCGGTGCTCGCCGTCGCCAGCCACGACGGCCGGCTGCTGCTCGTCGACACGGCCGACGGCGGCGTCCGCGAGGTGGTGCGCTCCGACAGCGGCGACGTCAGCGGCCTGGCGTTCTCGCCGGACTCGGCCTGGCTGGCGTGGTCGCATCCCGGCCTCAGCCGGATCGGTGGCGACCTGCCAGGACTGCGCCAGATCCGGCTCGCCCGGGTCGAGGACCTCGAGCTGGTCGACGTGACGTCCATGCGCTTCACCGACGTCGAGCCGGTGTTCACCCACGACGGCAAGCATCTGGCGTTCCTGTCCGTCCGCAGCTTCGACCCGACGCTCGACGCGTACGTGTTCGACCTGTCCTTCCCGAGCGGCTGCCGGCCGTACCTCGTCCCGCTCGCCGCGACGACGCCGTCGCCGTTCGACGCCGAGCTCGCCGGGCGGGCGCCGGACGACCGGGATCCTTCGACGAAGGACACCGCCGCGGACGCCGAGCCGCCGACCACGGCGGTGGACCCGGAGGGGCTGGAGCAGCGGATCCGACCGTTCCCGGTCCCGGCGGCGCGCTACAGCAATCTCCGGGCGGTCCACGACGGCGTCGTCTGGCTCCACAAGTCGGCGATGGGCGAGATCGGCGACGATCGCGCCGCCCTCGAGGACGAGCCGGACCGGCCGGTGCTGGAGCGCTACGACCTGCGCCGGCGCAGCTGCGACGTCCTCGCCGACGCCGTCGACGACGTCCGGGTGAGCGGCGACGGCAAGCGCCTCGTCGTGGTCGACGAGGGGACCCTGCGGGTCCGGCCGGCCGATCCGCGGCCGGCGCAGGCCGACGCGTCCGGCGGCGACGACCACGAGCAGTTCGACGTCGACCTGTCCCGCGTCCGGGTCGAGGTGCAGCCGGTGACGGAGTGGCGGCAGGCGTACGAAGAGGCCGGCCGGCTGATGCGTGACCACTTCTGGCGCGACGACATGGGCGGCGTCGACTGGGCCGGCGTGCTCGACCGGTATCGGCCGATCCTCGACCGGCTCGGCGGCCACGACGACCTCGTCGACCTGCTGTGGGAGGTGCAGGGCGAGCTCGGCACGTCCCACGCGTACGTCATCCCACCGCGCCACCACGACGCGGAGCGGCCGGCGGGCCAGCTCGGCGCCGACCTGAGTCGTGCCGACGACGGTGCGTGGCGAATCGATCGGGTGTTTCCCGGCGAGTCGTCGGACCCCCGGGCCCGCTCCCCGCTGCTCGCGCCGGGCGTCGGCGTCCGGCCCGGCGACGCCCTTCTCGCGGTGAACGGTCGGCCGGTCGACCCGGACATCGGTCCCGGCCCACTGCTCGTCGGCACCGCCGGGCAGCCCGTCGAGCTGACCGTCGAGACCGCGGCGGGCGAGACGCGTCGGGTCGTCGTGACGCCGACGGCCGACGAGACGGCGTTGCGCTACCACGACTGGGTCTCCGACCGTCGGGCGTACGTCCGGGAGCGGTCGGCGGGTCGGCTCGGCTACCTGCACGTGCCCGACATGATGGAGCTCGGCTGGGCGCAGCTGCACCGGGACCTGCGGGTCGAGATGAGTCGCGACGGCCTGATCTTCGACGTCCGGGAGAACGGCGGCGGCTACACCTCGCAGCTGGTCATCGAGCGGATCGCCCGTCGCGTCATCGGCTGGGACCTGTCCCGGGACCGGCCGCCGGAGCCCTATCCGCTGGACGCGCCACGCGGGCCCGTCGTCGCCGTCGCCGACGAGTGGGCCGGCTCGGACGGTGACATCGTCAGCGCCGCGATCAAGGCGTACGGCATCGGTCCGGTGGTCGGGGTCCGGACGTGGGGTGGCGTGGTCGGCATCGACATGCGGTATGCCCTCGTCGACGGGACCGTGGTGACGCAGCCGCGGTACGCGTTCTGGCTGGAGGGCCCCGGTTGGGGCGTCGAGAACTACGGCGTCGACCCGGACGTCGAGGTCGTCATGACGCCACAGGACCGCGTCGCCGGCCGCGACCCGCAGCTCGACACGGCGATCGACCTCGCCCTGCGTGGGCTCGACGAGCAGCCGTCCGCGCAGCCGCCGGTGCCTCCGGCGGTCGGCTGATCCTGATCCCATGCGGCTGCTGCTGAGTTCGTGGTACCTGCGCCCGGGCCAACGGCCGGCCCTGCTGCGGCCGCTCGGTGGATCCGGTCGCGCCGGCGTCGTCCCCAACGCGTTGGACGAGCACGCCGAGACGCGCGAGCTCGGGCGGGAGACGCACACTCTGGAGGATCTCGGCTACTCGTGTGAGGTGCTCGACCTTCGGCGCTACTTCGACGCCCCGGAGCGCCTCGTCGAGCGGCTCGGCGGTCTCGACCTGGTCTGGGCGGTCGGCGGCAACGCCTTCGTGCTCGCCCGCGCGATCGCGCAGTCGGGCTTCGCCGCGGCCGTCCGGGCCCGCCTGGACGACCCGAGCTTCCTCTACGGCGGCTACTCGGCCGGCGCCTGTGTCGTGGGTCCGGACCTCGCGGGCATCGACCTGGTCGACGACCCCGAGGTGGTTCCGGAGGGCTACGCCGCCGAGGTCGAGCCGGCGTGCCTCGCGCTGCTGCCGTTCCGGATCCTGCCGCACTGGCGATCCGACCACCCCGAGTCCGGGCTCGTCGAGCACGCCGACGAGTACCTCGCCGGCTCGGGGCTGGAGTACCGGCGGCTGCGCGACGGCCAGGCCCTCGCCGTCGACGGCGGGACCGTCGCGCGGATCGACCTCTGACGCACGACTCGGCTGGCGGCCCGCCGCGACTGTTGGCGCGAAACCGCGGGTCCGGGTCGAGGTTGGTGCGATCTCGCGCCAACACTCGAGGTGCGGGCGGCTATCGTCACCTGGTGCCAGCCGGACCTCCGCCCCGACAGCAGTCGTACGCGACGCTGCGCCGTTCCTGGGGGTTGTTCCGGGCGTTCCTGGCCGAGCAGTCCGATCCCGACCGCTTCTACTCGCTGCTGGCCGCTGACTCGGTCCGCCAGCTCTCGGCCTGGACGTCGCTCGACGGTCGGGTGGTGCTCGACGTCGGCGGCGGGCCCGGGTACTTCGCCGCCGCGTTTCGGCGGGCGGGCGCGGCGTACGTCTCGGTCGATGCCGACCTGGGCGAGCTCAGCGCCGCCGGACGGCCCGGCCCGGGCACGGTCCTCGGCAGCGGACTGGCGCTGCCGGTGCGGGACCACGGCGTCGACGTCTGCTACTCGAGCAACGTCCTGGAGCACGTGCCGGAGCCGGAGCGGATGGCCGACGAGATGCTCCGGGTCACCCGACCCGGCGGGCTGGTCTTCCTGTCGTGGACCACGTGGCTGTCGCCCTGGGGCGGGCACGAGACCTCGCCGTGGCACTACGTGGGCGGGCCGTACGCCGTCCGGCGCTTCGTCCGGCGGCATGGGCGGGCGCCGAAGAACGAGTACGGCCGGACGCTGTTCCCGGTGTCGGCCGGGCGCATGCTCCGATGGGTTCGCGGCGCCGAGGCCGACCGACGCGGCCGGCTGCTCGACGCGCTGCCGCGGTACCACCCGTGGTGGGCCCAGTGGGTCGCCGCCGTCCCGGCGCTGCGCGAGGTCGCCTGCTGGAACTACGTACTCGTCGTGGAGTCGCGGTGAGCCGCCTCGCCGCGCTCCGGCCGCGGTTGCCGGCGATCGTCGTCTGCGTCCTGCTCACCGGGCTCGCCTTCGGGCAGGACCCCGGCCAGATCGCGCCGGACACGAAGCTGGACCTGACGCAGGACCCGTGGGGGTTCCTCGGCCGCGCGATGGACCTGTGGGACCCGATCGGGTTCGGCGGTCAGCTGCAGAACCAGGCGTACGGCTACCTGTTCCCGATGGGTCCGTTCTTCGCCGTCGGCGACGCCGTCGGCCTCCCGCCCTGGGTCGTGCAGCGACTGTGGTGGGCCGTGGTGCTGTGCGTCGGCTTCACCGGCATGTACGTCCTGGCCCGCCGGCTCGGGATCGGGTCGCCGGCCGGCCATCTCCTCGCCGGGGTCGCGTACGCCCTGTCGCCGCGCATCCTGTCGACGCTGGGACCCGTCTCGGCCGAGGCGTGGCCGATGGCGTTGGCGCCGTGGGTGGTCGTCCCGCTCGTGATGGGTGCCGGCGGCGGCTCGTACCGGCGGCGCGCCCTCCTGTCCGGTCTCGTCGTCGCCGCGATGGGCGGGGTCAACGCCGCGCTGGTGCTGGCCGCGGTCGCTCCGGCCGGGCTCTACCTGCTGACCCGGCAGCCGGGGGAGCGGTCCGTGCGGCTGGTCGGATGGTGGGTCGTCTCGGTGGCCGCCGCGACGGTTTGGTGGGTGGTGCCGCTGGTCCTCCTCGGGGCCAACAGCCCGCCGTTCCTGGACTACATCGAGAGCGCGGCGGTGACGACCGACCCGACGTCGCTGGCCGAGGTGGTCCGCGGCACGTCGCACTGGGTGGGCTACCTCGGGCCGGGTCTCGGGTCGCCCTGGCAGGCCGGACACGACCTGGTCACGGAGCCGGCGCTGATCCTCAACACCGTCGTCGTCGCGGCCGTCGGCCTGGCCGGGCTGACGTTGCGCGGGCTGCCCGAGCGGGGCTGGCTCGTCGCCACCCTGATCGTCGGGGCGCTGGCCCTGACCTTCGGCCACGACGGGCCGGGAACCGGCTGGTTCACCGGTGTCGAGCGGGACGCCCTGGACGGCCTGCTGGCGCCACTGCGCAACGTGCACAAGTTCGACCCGCTGGTCCGGATCCCGCTCGTCCTCGGACTCGCGCACGTGGTCGGCGTCGTCGTGCGCCGGGTCCGCGACGACCGGACCCGGACCGCGGCCTGGGCGATCGTCGGCATGACGGCGCTGGCCGTCGTCGGCGGGGCCGGACCCGCCCTGGCCGGCCGGATCGCGCCCGAGGGCTCGTACGAGGCGGTGCCGACGTACTGGGACCAGACCGCCGACTGGCTCGAGGAGTACGCCGACGGCCGGGCGCTGCTCGTCCCCGGGTCCCGGTTCGGCGTGTACTACTGGGGCGCTCCCAACGACGAGCCGCTGCAGGCGCTGAGCGACGCGCCGTGGGAGGTGCGCAACGCCATCCCGCTGGTGCCGGCCGGGCACATCCGGCTGCTGGACGCGCTCGAGCAGCGCTTCGCCGCCGGCCAGCCGTCCGACGGTTTGGCTGCCTACCTGGCGCGTGCCGGAATCGGCTACCTGGTCGTCCGCAACGACCTCGACCAGACCAGCCTCGACACGCCGCGACCGGTGCTCGTACACCAGGTCCTGGAGGGGTCGCCGGGCCTGGCCAGGGTCGCCGCGTTCGGGCCGCGGGTCGCGGTCGAGCCGGGGGAGGGGACCGTCGTCGACGACGGCCTGCAGCCCGCCTATCCGGCGGTCGAGATCTGGTCCGTCGACGAGCCGACCGTGCCGGTGTCGATCACGCCGTTGGGCGACGTGACGACCGTCGTCGGGGGTCCGGAGTCGCTGCTCGACCTGGCCGACGCCGGCGAGCTGCCGTCCGGGCCCACCGTTCTCGCCGCCGACGAACCCGAATGGATCGACTCCGTCCCCGCCGTCCTCACCGACGGGCTGCGCCGGCGTGAGGTCGTGTTCGGCGCCAGCCTCGACAACACCTCGCCGACCCTCACCGGATCCGACCCGCTGCGCCTCGACCAACCGGCGTCCGACTACCTCGTGACCGACGACGAGCGGTACGCGACGGTCGCCGACTGGATCGGCGTCCGCGACGTCGCGGTCTCGTCGAGCGCGTCGGACGCCGGTGCCTGGGGCGGCAGCCAACCGGCGCTGCAACCGGCCGCGGCGTTCGACCAGCGGGCTGCGACGGCGTGGCGAGCCGACCTGGCGACGGCCGGCGAGCCGCAGTGGATGCGGGTCGACTTCGACGAGCCGGTCGAGCTCGACATCGTCCAGATCGTGCTGCCTCGAGGCGTTCAGACCGTCGACGAGGTCGTCGTGGCCGCGGCCGGCGAGACCTATCGGACCGAGGCGGGGGAGCGACGCTGGATCGCCGTGGATCTCGACGGCCGACCGACCGACTCGCTGACCGTCGAGCTGCGACCGGAGCCCGGATCGTCCCAGGTCATGGGGATCGCCGAGCTCGAGCTGCCCGGGGTCGCGCCGCGGCGCACCGTACGGATGCCCGACGTGCTGCCGCCGACGCAACCGCCGTCGGCCGTCGTGGCGACCGCTCCGGCCGGACACCGACCCGGATGCGTCGAGACGACGACCGTGGTGTGCACGCCGGAGCTGCTCCGCGAGGGCGAGGAGGACACCGGACTGGAGCGCGTGCTGACTCTCCACTCGACGGACGTCTACGCGCTCTCCGCCCGGCTCGCCCCCGTGCCAGGGCCCGCGCTGGACCGATGGATCGGCCGGCTCGCCGGGCTTCGGGTCGACGTGACGGCCTCGTCGAGCGGCGTCGACGATCCGCGCGGCGGACCCCTGGCGGCCGTGGACGGGCAGGTGGAGACCGGCTGGGTCGCCGGCCCGTTCGATGCCGAGCCGACCCTCGAGCTGGAGTGGGGGCGGCCGACCCCGATCGAGACCCTCCGCCTGGTCCGCGACGACGACCTGGTCGCCTCGGCACCGAGTCGAGTCGTCGTGTCGACCGACTCCGGGCGCTACGACGTCGCCGTCGGCGCCGACGGGACGCTCCTCGACCTCCCGCCGCTGCGGACCAGACGGCTCTCGCTGCGGCTGCACGATCCGATCCGGACCCGGTCCTACAACCCCGCGACGGAGCGGACCACGCTGCTGCCGATCGGCGTCAGCGAGATCGAGGTCGACGGCGAGTCCCTCAGCAGCGGCCTGACGACCGAGCGTCAGGTCCGGGTGCCGTGCGGGCGCGGACCGAACGTCCTTGTCGACGGCGAGCTGCACCGTACCGAGGTCGTCACGACCGGGCGCGACCTGGTCGAGCTGCGCCCGGCCGAGGCCAGGCTGTGCGAGCCGGTCGACGTCGTCGGCGACCCGACCCCGGAGCTGACCCTAGCCGAGGGGAGCCATGCCCTGTCGTTGCCGGCGACGTCCACCTGGCGGCCGCTGAGCCTGACGCTCGCCGACGCCCGGTGGCATCCGGGCCGGCCGGTCGAGCGGGTCGGCTGGTCGATCGACGACTGGGGTCGCAGCGAGCGCCGCATCGACGTCGAGGCCCGCCCCGGCCCCGCGCTGCTCGCCGTCCCCGAGAACGCCAACGCCGGCTGGGTCGCGACCCTGGACGGCGAGCAGCTCGATTCGGTGCCCGTCGACGGCTGGCAGCAGGGCTTCGTCGTGCCACCGGGTCCCGCCGGGACGATCGAGCTGCGCTATGCGCCGACCACCGGCTATCGGGCCGCGCTGATCGTCGGCGCCGGCCTGGTCGGCCTGCTCGCGATCGGCGTCGTGATCGACCGTCGGCGGAGGTCCCCGGACCCGTCTCCCGCGCGCCCCCGCCGCTGGCCCCGCTGGGTCCCGTCGGCCGGAGCTGTCGTCGCGTTCGTCGGCCTCGGCGGCGCGGTCGGACTCGCCGTCGCCCTGACCGTGGGAGCGGCGCGGATCCTGGTCGGCCGGTGGCGACGGCTCGGTCCGGCCGCCCGCGAGTACGGCTGGGCCGCCGCCACGTTCGGTGTCTACGGCGCGGCCGGAGTCCTGCTGGCGTGGGAGCCGGCGGGGTCGGCCGACTACACCGGCGACGGCTGGGCCGTCCAGGTCCTGACGCTGGTCGCCCTGGCGATGGTGGCGGCCGCGGCGCTCGTTCCGGTCCCGGCGTCGACCGCTCGACCGGCGTCGACCGCCACTGGGCCGACGACGACCCCCACCACGGCGGGCGCCACCACCGCGGGCGGCCCGGCCGAGGCCGTCACCACTCGGCCGGCTGCGGCAGACCGACGGTGAGGCTGTCGACGCACACCACGTTCGATCCGATGGTCGCCAGCCGGACCGCCGACACCGCCCCGGTCACGAAGACGAACGCCGTCCCGTCGCCGGACTCCAGTGGGACCGACGCGTCGACGTCTCCCGCTGCCAGTTCGAGCCGGCCCGCCCGCGCCGACGAGTACTCCAGCTGCACGACCCAGTCCCACGCGAACGCCTCGCTGTCGAGCGGCACGCGGACGCCGTCGGAGTCGACCCGCCAGCCGCAGCCGCGATCCGGCCCAGGGGCCGCCGCGATCCCGGTCACCGTGGACGGTCGCAGGCGGCCGTCGGAGTCGAGGTCGTACAGGTCCGACGTCGACTCGCCCCGCTGGAAGGCGACGAACTCCGCCTCGGTCGGCAGCAGCAGCCGCGACGGCAGGGTGGCCGGCCACAGCAGTCGCCACACGACCGCGGTCGGCACCGGACCGTCGTAGACCACGGTCTCGGGGTCGACGCGGTCGAGATCGGCTCGGGCGTTGGCGAAGTACGACCGGGCCGGGTTGTCGGCCCACCGTTCCCGATAGGTGGCGAGCGAGTACGTCGAGCTCACGACCAGTCCCAGCACGGCGGCGGTCGCGACCGCCGGCCAGTCGACCGGAAGCCGCTCGATCCGCCACGCCGGCCGGTCGCGGGGTCGTAGGACGACCGGCGTCCCGCCCCGAATCTCGGCCACCATCGGCAGGGTCGCGAAGCCGAGCCCGAGCGCGATCACCAGTCCGACGTCGGTGAGATAGCGATACTCCGCACCGATCGCGACGACGCCGGTGTCCTGGACGCGGGTGAACAGCAGCAGTCCCATCTCGACCGCGACGTACCCGGCCGCGAGACCCCATCCCCGGCCGGCTCCTCGCCGCCGCAACATCGTGGCCGCCACGCCCGCCACGACGACGACGGCGGCGAGGACCTGCGCGGCCGGATGCGGATCGGCGAGCGAGTCGACCCAGCCGATCGGCTCCCACGTCCACGGACCACCGAGGACGCCCGGCAGCAGGGACCGTCGGATCACCACATCGACCAGCTCGACGCCCTCGGCGACCGAGACGCCGCCGCGTACGGGACCGTCGACCGCGATCGCGTAGCCGACGACGTACGCGATGCCGAGCCCCGTGAAGCCGGCCCAGACGACCCAATAGCGCCGCACGGTCGTCCAGAGGCCACGCAGTGGCGGACCGCCGACCAGGAACAGCCACGTGATGGCGAAAACCAGCGGCATCGCGAGCGCGGTCTTCTCCGAGAACGCCAGCCCGACCGCGACGGCACCGACCGTCAGGCCGGCGTCGACGACTCGGCGGGTGCGGGCGTACCGCAGCAGCGCGAGCAGCGCCAGCAGCGTGGCGAGCTGCTGCGGGAGCTGGTTGAGCGCGGCCGCCCACCACACCATGCCGGGCAGCGTGAGGGTCGCGTACAGGAACACCGCGAGGGGCAGCAGGATCGCCGGCCGGGAGCCGAACAGCCTGCGCAGCAGCAGGAACATCGCGACGTCCACCGCGAGCTGCAGCAGCAGGCTTACGGTGACCACCGGCGCGAACGCCAGCGGGGCCGCCCGGGTCGTCAGCCAGACCCACACCATCGCGCCCGGCATCAGGTGCGCGTTGTACGGCTCGAGCAGGAGGTCCGCGCTCGTCAGCGGCAGCTCGGCCGCCCGGGTGTAGAAGACGTAGTCGTCGAGGCTGAAGAAGCCGGCGTACCCGACCCAGGCCCGCAGCGCGAGCTGCACCGCGATCAGCGCGGCCGCACCGGCCGTCAGCGAGGACGGTCGCCGCCATCGCGGCACCGTCATGTCCCTGCCGTCATCGCCGGACCGCGTAGTAGCGGTGGTAGGTCCAGTGGCCGCCGTACGACGGGTCCTCGACCCGGTCCAGGATCTCGGCGTCGTACGCCGCGATGCGGGTCGCGACCTGCGCCGCGCTCATGCCGTGCATCCGCATCGGGGCGGGATAGCCGAGCAGTCGCTGCTGGCCGAACCGCAGCACCGGCTGCGGCGCGTACCGGAACAGCAGCCCCTTCAGGCTGCGGGTCGGTCGCGTCGCGACCTGGACGACGAGGGCGCCGCCCGGCCGGAGCACGCGGACCAGCTCGCCGAGAAACCGACGAGCCGACGCCGGCGGCAGATGCTGCAGCACCAGGCTGGAGTAGACCAGGTCGAAGCTCGCCGGCTCGAACATCGCGAGGTCGCCTCGGGTGTTGTGGACGAACTCGCAGCGTCCGCCCGTGCGGTCGATCCGGCGCGCGAGGTCGAGCATCGAGCCGGCGACGTCGACGCCGACGACCGCGTCCGCGTGGTCGGCCAGCGCCTGTGTCGTGCGGCCGGCGCCGGCACCGAAGTCCAGCACCCGGCGCAGCCGCGGCAGGCGAGTCAGCGTCCGCAGGTGTCGCAGCGCCCCGTCCACCTCGAGCCGGCCGGTGCGCAGGAAGTCGTCCAGGCTCCAGCCGCCGTTTCGGGTGCCCGGCATCATGAGCACCGCCCACAGCGGGTCGTCGGCGCCGAGACGCTCCCAGTCCCGGCGCACCTCATCGAGTGCGTCGTGCACTCCTGTCCTCCCTCAAGGCGCGCTGGGCGAGAACCTACCCAACGAAGCTACCGACTGGTACTGTCCGCTCACCTTGCGCGGTCGTGGAGGGAGCACACGTGGGCAAGAAGTCTGGTTTGGCCTGCCTTGCGCTTGGCATGGTCTTTCTCGTGGGCGCTGCCTTGTCGAAGTGGTACGCCTACCCGCAGCTGGCCCTTGCGGTCATGGATCGGGACACGACGGACACTCCGGCCGTCGCTCGCGGCTCGGACGCGACCTACCTGGACCGCCACCAGGACCCGCCGCAGATCGTGACCGGCGGCGAGCTCGAGTCAGTCCGCAAGGTCGTCGGCCAGGTCGACGCCAGCCAGGACGCGAGCGACGAGCTCGGCGAGGAGATCGTGGTGTACGAGACGCTGTCCTACACCGACGTCCCCGGCTTCGATCCCGCCACCGACGGCGATCCGCTGACCGCCACCCTCGACCGGATCGCCTTCGACCGGCACACCGCCGAGCTGGTCGACTGCTGCGACAGCTACACCGAGGTCGACGGACAGCAGCGGCAGATCGACTTCGACGGCCTGTATCTCAAGTTCCCGTTCGACACCCAGAAGACCGACTACGAGTTCTGGGACACCACGCTCAAGGCGGCGACCCCGATCCTCTACGAGGGCGAGACCGAGATCCAGGGGCTCACGGTCTACAAGTTCGTGCAGGAGATCCCGGCCACCGACGTCGACGAGCAGACGGTGGGATCCGACCACCTCGAGGTTCCCGGCTACCTGGTCGGCGGCGCCCCGGACTCACCAGCCGTCCAGGCCGACCGGATCTACTCCAACATCCGCACGGTGTGGATCGAGCCCGAGACCGGCGCGATCATCGACGCCCAGGAGGAGCAGCTCAGCACGCTCGAGGTGAACGGCGTCGAGGAGGCGACCATCACCGACGTCACGCTGAAGTACACCGACGAGACCGTGTCGTTCAACGTCAGCGAGTGGGAGGACGAGGCGTTCCAGCTCAAGGTGCTCCGCGTGTGGATCCCGCTGTACGGCGGGATCGTGGGCCTCGTCCTGCTGCTGCTCGGCGTGGTGTTCCTCGTGCGTGGACACCGTGGCCCGAGAGGCAAGCGGGTCGCCGAGGAGCAGGAGCCGATGGTCGCCGCTTGAGGGATGGCGGGCGTCGCCGGCCGTATAGTGCGATGTGACGATGACGGTGCGATCTGACCTCGCCTCGGCCGTCCACGGCGCGTTCTCGGTACGCCCGCTGGCGGGTGGCTACAGCGGTGAGACCTTTCTGGTCGAGCGCCCCGGAGAGCCGGCCGTGCTCCGGGTCTACGGCAAGCAGCCGGAGCGGGCCGCGATCGACGCCGCCCTGCTCCATCTGGTCCGCGGACTGATCCCGGTCCCGCAGGTGCTCGACCTGCGTCGCCCGGATCCGTCGGTGCCCGACTCGCCGGCGCACCTGCTCATCACGTACATGCCGGGCGAGCGACTGGATCACGTGCTGACCCGCGCCGGGCCGGACCTCGGCGCCCGGTTGGCCCACGCGGTCGCCGGTGTCCTCACCACGCTGTCCGGCATCCCGTTCATGCGCCCGGCGATGTTCGTCGACTCCGACCTGCGGCTCAGCAGCGACGACGCCCCGGCCGACGGGCTGGTCTCGTGGCTGGACCGACACGTCGCGAGCGGCGGCGGCTTCGGGCACTGGGACCCCGGCCTGCTGCGGGCGCTGCGGGACATGTGCGCCGCCGCCGACGGCCTGCTCGACACGGTGCATCGGACCTGCCTGGTCCACAGCGACTTCAACGCGAAGAACATCCTGGTCGACCCGCTGTCCGGTCGGGTGACGGCCCTGCTGGACTGGGAGTACGCGCATGCCGGCTCGCCGTACGCCGACCTGGGCAACCTGCTCCGATTCGACCGCGGAACGCCGTGGGCGCGGGCGGTCCTCGAGCACTTCGTCGCGCGTACACCGGGTCTCGCCGACAACCCGCTGACGCTGGCCCACGCCAGTGACCTGTGGGCGCTGATCGACCTGGCCGGCCGCGGCGTACGCAACCCGATCGTCGACCGGGCCGACGCCCTGCTCCAGGTCGTCGCTCGGACCGGCGACCTCAACGCCCGGCTGTAGCCGGCTAGCATCCGGACCATGATCGCGTCGTCGACCGCGCCCGTTCGATTCGCCGACCAGCACCGTCCGCACGCGGAGGGCCTGTGCGCCTTCGTGGACGCGGCGCCGTCGCCGTTCCATGTGGTCGCGGAGGTCGCCCGGACCCTCGACAAGGCCGGCTTCCAGCAGCTCAACGAGATCGAGGCATGGCCGACCGAGCCGGGTCGCCACGTCGTCGTACGGGGCGGTTCGCTGGTCGCCTGGTCGACCGAAGCCGCCACCGGGCCGACGACGCCGTTCCGTCTCGTCGGCGGCCACACCGACAGCCCGAACCTCCGGGTCAAGCAGCATCCCAGTCAGACCCGCGCCGGCTGGGAGGTCGTCGGGCTGGAGCCGTACGGCGGGCCGCTGCTCGACTCCTGGCTGGACCGCGACCTCGGGCTCTCCGGTCGGATCAGCGTCCGGATCGGCGGCCGGGTCGAGGAGCGGCTGCTGCGCGTCGACGAGCCGGTGCTCCGCGTCCCGCATCTGGCCATCCATCTCACCGAGAACCGCAAGGGCGCGGAGATCAACCCGCAGCAGCACCTGGACGCGGTGTGGGGCGTCGGGTCCACGCCGGCGGAGTTCACCGCGTACGTCGCCGACCGCCTCGACGTCGCGGTGTCGGACGTACTCGGCTGGGAGCTGATGACGCACGACCTCGGCCCGAGCCGTCTCGTGGGTCGCGAGGGGGACCTGCTCAGCGCTCCGCGGCTGGACAACCAGGGCACCTGCTACACCGGCACGCAAGCGTTGCTCGGCGCCGTGGACCAGGCACATGACGTCGTGCCCGTCCTCGTGCTGTTCGACCACGAAGAGGTCGGCAGCATGTCCGAGCGGGGCGCCCACAGCGACCTGCTGGGGTCGACGCTCGAGCGCATCGTCCTCGCCGCCGGCGGCGACCGGCAGGACTTCCTGCGCTCGCTGGCCGGGTCGATCTGTGCTTCGGGCGACATGGCGCACGCGACGCACCCCAACCACGCCGACCGGCACGAGCCGTCCCATCGGATCCAGGTCGGCGGCGGACCGGTCCTCAAGGTGCACCAGCAGCTGCGCTACGCGACCGACGCCACCGGCGCCGGCGTGTTCGCGGCCGCCTGCGAGCAGGCCGGCGTGCCGTGGCAGCGCTACATGCATCGAGCCGACTTGCCCTGCGGGTCTACGGTGGGACCCATCACCGCGGGCCGTACCGGCATCACGACGGTCGACGTGGGAGCGCCGCAGCTCGCGATGCACTCGGCCCGGGAGCTGATGGGCGCGGTCGACGTCGCGCTGTACGTCGAGGCGCTGCGCGCCTTCCTCGCGCCAGCGCCTTGAGGCAGAGCCTGGCGCCGGCGGCCTGCGGCAGAGTCTCGCGCCGGGCTGTCCGGGCGACCCCGCGTTGACCGGTCGGGCGTGCCCCCGTACGCTGACAGTTGCGCTATGAGCCTGTGCGACCCCCGGACCTAGCGGGTTCGTGCTCGCGCCATGTCGACACTCTGGACGGTCGCCTGCAAGCGGCGGCTCCACCCGGCCCCTCGGCAGATCGCGATCCAAGGGCTTGTCGCGCGCCCAACGAGACTCACGTTGCCCATCGGAGCCCATCCCCACATGACGAGCAGCATCGACGCTCCTCCGGAGCAGGAGACGCCGCAAGTAGCGGTCAACGACATCGGCACGGAGGACGCCTTCCTCGCCGCGGTCGACGAGACCATCAAGTACTTCAATGACGGCGACATCGTGGAAGGCACGATCGTCAAGGTCGATCGAGACGAGGTCCTGCTCGACATCGGCTACAAGACCGAGGGAGTGATCCCGTCCCGCGAGCTGTCCATCAAGCACGACGTCGACCCGCACGACGTCGTGGCGGTGGGCGACAAGGTCGAGGCCCTGGTCCTGCAGAAGGAGGACAAGGAGGGTCGGCTGATCCTGTCCAAGAAGCGCGCCCAGTACGAGCGCGCCTGGGGCACGATCGAGAAGCTCAAGGAGGAGGACGGCGTCGTCACCGGCACCGTCATCGAGGTTGTCAAGGGCGGCCTGATCCTCGACATCGGGCTGCGCGGCTTCCTGCCCGCCTCGCTGGTCGAGATGCGTCGGGTCCGTGACCTCCAGCCGTACGTCGGTCGCGAGATCGAGGCCAAGATCATCGAGCTGGACAAGAACCGCAACAACGTCGTCCTGTCTCGTCGGGCCTGGCTGGAGCAGACGCAGTCCGAGGTCCGACAGAACTTCCTCACCCAGCTGGCCAAGGGTCAGATCCGCAAGGGCGTCGTGTCGAGCATCGTCAACTTCGGTGCCTTCGTCGACCTCGGTGGGGTCGACGGTCTCGTCCACGTGTCCGAGCTGTCCTGGAAGCACATCGACCACCCGAGCGAGGTCGTCCAGGTCGGCGACGAGGTCACCGTCGAGGTGCTCGACGTCGACATGGAGCGGGAGCGCGTCTCGCTGTCGCTCAAGGCGACGCAGGAAGACCCGTGGCAGCATTTCGCCCGTACCCATCAGATCGGCCAGATCGTGCCGGGCAAGGTCACCAAGCTGGTCCCGTTCGGCGCGTTCGTCCGCGTCGAGGAGGGCATCGAGGGTCTGGTGCACATCTCGGAGCTCGCCGAGCGGCACGTCGAGATCCCCGAGCAGGTCGTGCAGGTCGGCGACGACGTGATGGTCAAGATCATCGACATCGATCTCGAGCGGCGCCGGATCTCGCTGTCGCTGAAGCAGGCCAACGAACAGGCGCTCGCCTCCGACGAGGAGTTCGACCCGACCCTGTACGGCATGGCCAGCAGCTACGACGATCAGGGCAACTACGTCTATCCCGACGGGTTCGACCCCGACACCGGCGAGTGGATGGAGGGCTACGACGAGCAGCGGGCGATCTGGGAGGCGCAGTACGCCGAGGCGCACGCCCGCTGGGAGGCCCACAAGAAGCAGGTCGCCGACGCCCAGCAGGCCGACCAGAAGGACGACGACGGCGACGAGTACACCTCCTCGCCCGCGCCAACGACGTCGGCGACGCCCGGGCCCGAGGCGGAGGGCGCGCTGGCGTCCGACGAGGCGCTCCAGGCGCTCCGGGAGAAGCTCACCGGTCAGGGCTGAGACGAGTCCGCCCGGTGCGACACGACAAGACCCCGCTCCTCACGAGGAGCGGGGTCTTTCGTGTGGTCGGGGGGCGGCGGTGGTCTAGCTGCCCAGGCGGGCCAGCGTGGCGGTGCGTGACTCGTTGTCGTCGGCCAGGCTGCGCGGCGCTGGCCGGTGACCGTAGCCGTCGCCGCGGATCACGTGTCGCAACTCCGCGACGATCGCGACCAGGGCGGCGAGGCCGACGAGGATCAGGAAGGCGAGGGTGAGGCTCATGGCAGTTATTCTTCCTGTGACAAAATCCTGCCACCAGTGGCAGAGATGACAGGTATAGTCGATATCCTGCCAACCGCGGTCGGCCCCCGGGAGGGACCATGCTGAGCAATGTCGCCGTCGTCGTGTTCGACGGAGTCGCGCCCTTCGAGCTGGGCGTCCTCTGTGAGGCCTGGGGGATCGATCGCCGGGCCCAGGGCGTCCCGTACACCGAGCTCGCCGTCTGTGCGGAGAAGCCCGGCCGGGTGGGCACGTCGATGGGCTTCGACCTCGAGGTCCGGCACGGACTCGAGCGGGTCGAGGCCGCCGACCTGGTCGCGGTGCCCGCGATGCCCCGCGACCAGCCGGTGCCGCTCGCGGTCATCGACGCGCTGCAGCTCGCGCACGCCCGCGGCGCCCGCATCATGTCGGTCTGCGCCGGCGCCTTCACGCTCGGCGCTGCGGGCCTGCTCGACGGTCGGCCGTGCACGACGCACTGGCTGTACGCCGACGAGCTCGCCGAGCGGTTCCCTCTTGCCAAGGTCGACCCGGGCGTGCTGTACGTCGACTCCGACCCGATCATCACCAGCGCCGGCTCGGCGGCCGGCCTGGACGCCTGCCTGCACCTGATGCGTAAGGAGTGGGGCGCCCGGGCCGCCAACATGGCCGCCCGCCGGATGGTCGTCCCACCCCAGCGCGACGGCGGCCAGGCGCAGTTCGTCCGCACGCCGGTGCCACCCTCGGCGGCCGAGACCCTGACCCCGCTGTTGACCTGGATCGTCGAGCACCTCGACCAGCGGCACTCCGTCCAGGACCTCGCCGCCCGGGTCCACATGTCGCCGCGGACCTTCGCTCGCCGCTTCCGCGACGAGACCGGCACGACGCCGCACCAGTGGATCGTGCAGCAGCGGGTGCAGCGGGCCGAGGAGCTGCTCGAGCGCACCGACCTGTCCGTCGAGCAGATCGCCGCCGAGGTCGGCTTCGGCAACGCCGCGGCGCTGCGCCATCACTTCGGCCAGATCCGTGGCACCTCGCCGCAGAGCTACCGGCAGGCCTTCGGGCGCATCGGCTGACGACGACGCCGCCGCCGTCGACGACCGGCGCCAGGTCACGAACAGGTCACGATCGCCGAGTCGAGTCAACGTCGGTCCGGGCCTCGACGTCGTTGCAGTTGACTGCCGTTCACGTGTGGGCGTTGCGGCTGCCTCATTCTCGGGGAGTCTCCCGTGCCGCCGGGGAGGGGTTGGCCATGCAGCGATCGCGCAATCGGAGGGGAGATCGACGCGGGGGGTGGTGGGCCCGGCTCGCTGTGCTGGCTCTCGCCGTCGGACTGCTGAGCGGGACCTCCCCGGTGACCACCGCTTCCGGGACGAGTGCGGCACCCGTGACCGGCGCGGCCGCGGCCGGCACCGGGCGGGACGTCGTCACCCTGCCGACCGGCGACCGGGTCGCGATCACCACGCATGCCGACGGCCGCTCGACCGTCGCACTGTTGCCAGGCTCGCCGAACTTCGGGGAGCCGATGCAGACGCTGACCCTGGCCGGCCAGCTGTATGTCCGACCCCGGGACCTGTCCGCCGCGGAGGCGCGGCGACTGGACGCGTCGATGTTCAACGTGACCCGGCTCGCCCGTTCTGACGGCGATGCTCCGGTCCGGGTGAGCTTCGACGCCGGCACCCGCCCACATGACGTACCCGGTATCGACGTCGCAGCGGGCACGGCACGGTCCACGAGTGCCGGTGACCGCGTGGCTCGGGGATCGATCGCGTCGGCGAGCGACCTCGAGAGCGGCTCGTGGCGAGGCGTGACCCGGGTGGCGCTGGCCGGCCCGGACGCGAGCGACCCGGATCCGATGGCCGACGACTACGAGCTGCACACGCTGGCCGTGGACGTCGACGACCGCCAGGGCGAGTCGGCCGACTGTGCCGCGGTCGTCGTCAGCAACGTCGACGACGGAAGGCTGTTCAACTGGCTGGACTTCTGCGCGGTCGACGGCCGGATTCGGCTCAGCGTGCCCGACGGCAACTACGCCGTGATCGCCATCGTCGACGACTACCAGCCGTGTTGCTCAGGCGCGATTGTCGCCGACCAGCGGGTCCGGGTCGACGCCGACACGGACGTGGCGCTGTCGTCGGGCGAGGCGACGGCGCGGGTGCCGTTCCCGAAGGTCAGGGGAGCGAAGGGAGTCGAGGGGACCTTCCACTACATCCGATCGGCCGAGGGGCCCGGCAGCTTCTCGATCTCGTACGGGTTCGGGGCCGGATTCCCGCTGCGGGTCGAGCCCGCGAAGCGACCCGCGATCGGCGACCTGACGAGTGGTATCCGGGCGACGTTGCGCATCCGGCACGAGCGGCGTCCGGCGACGCCGGTGGAGACGCTCGACTGGCAGCGCGGGGTGCCGAAGGACCTGGGCCGACGGTACGAGCGCTCCGACTTCACCAGCGTGGCCGCGGCGTACCACGGAGACGGTCGGAGCCGGCGGGGCGGCATCGTCCGCGGGACGGCGGCGTTCATGCCGGGGCAGACGTCCGACTGGGTGACGCTCTGGCCGGTCGACACGCCGACGAAGCGTCGCGAGCTCTATCTCGGCAGCCCCAGCATCCGGTGGTACGCCTTGTCGTTCCTCGGGATCGCCGGGCCGCTGACCGAGCTCGATTCCCGTCAGCGGACCTACGCGGCCGGCGAGCGCCAGACCGAGACCTGGTTCCGCGGCCCACTGCATCCCGGTGCCGGCTATGCCGTCCGACGACCGCCGACCGGTCCGGACTGCCCGGCCTGCCGCAGCGGCGACGTCATCCGACTCAACCTGGCGCCGTTCACCGACGCCCACGCCGACCACTGGGGATACCGGTGGGCACGCAACCCGTGGGTGCTGAGTCGCGGCAAGGCGATCGTCGCCAAGGGCGGCTGGCCGCAGGCCGAGATCGACGTTCCGGCGCGGAAGGCTCGGTATCGCCTCGAGATGCGCAACGTCATGCCGAAGCGCTACAACCTGTCCACGCGTAGCGAGACGACGTGGGGATTCCGCTCGGCGACCGGCGACCGGGTGCTGCCGTTGCTGATGCCGCGGTACGTCCTGCCGGTCGACCTGATGAACCGGCTGCCCGCCGGGCGTACGAGCTTCCGGCTCGCGATCCCGCGGCTGGGCGACGATCACGTGCGGATCAAGAAGCCTGCGGTCAGGGTGTCCTACAACGGCGGCAAGACCTGGAAGCGGGCCGAGGTCGTCCGGCGCGGACCCGACGTGTTCCGCGTCCGGCTGGACAACCCGAAGCCCGGCAGCAAGCCGCGGTACGGCTCGCTGCGCGTGCGTGCTGAGGACCGAGCCGGCAACACCGTCGCGGAGACGATCAAGCGGGCCTGGCGGGTTCGCGGCGGCGGTGACGCCGCGGCGCCGAGCGGCGACCCGGCGCCGTCCAACGACGTGCCACGGCGCGCGTGTGGCGCGGTCGACGAGGGACAGTTCCGCTGCCTGGCCATGATCGGCGCCTACGGCGACCGGGCGTTGGACGCGCGGGCGGATCCTGAGGGCTACGGTGCGCACGAGCTGCGCGACGCCTATGACCTGCCGGCCGGCACGGGCGCGGGTCAGACCGTGGCGATCGTCGTCGCGGGCGACTATCCGACGGCGGCCAAGGACCTCAATCGGTATCGGCGGCAGTTCGGACTGCCGCCGTGCACGGTCGCGAGCGGCTGCTTCACCAAGCTCAACCAGGAGGGCGTCGAGGGCGACTACCCGCGTCCGAACCGCGGTTGGGCGCTGGAGGCGGCGCTCGACCTGCAGATGGCGTCGGCAGCCTGCCCACGGTGCGAGCTCGTGCTCGTGGAGGCGAAGTCCCCGTACTTCGGGCCGATGCTGAAGGCGGTCGACACCGCGGCGGCGCATGCCGACGTCGTGTCCCACTCCTACGGGGCGACCGAGTTCACCGGCATCAAGCGCATGGCGCGGCACTTCGACGTGGACGGTGTGCCGATGACCGCGTCGGCGGGCAACTACGGCTACGGGCCGGCCGGATTCCCGGCGTCGGCGCGGTCGGTGATCTCGGTCGGCGGCACGGCACTGCGGCACGCCGACAACGATCGAGGCTGGCGGGAGCGCGCCTGGTCGGCCGGCAGCAGCGGCTGCTCGGCGTACTTCGCCAAGCCGGCCTGGCAGACCGACCCGGCCTGCCATATGCGCACGATCGCCGACGTGGCGGCCGTGGGCGACCCGGAGACCGGGGTGGCGGTCTACGACTCGTTCGGGTTCGCCGGCGAGAAGGGCTGGTTCGTGCTCGGCGGCACCAGTACGGCGGCCCCGCTGGTGGCCGGGATGATCGCCGCCGCAGGCGACGCCGACGCGTACGACGGCGCGGACCTGTACGCCCATGCCGGCACCGACGCCCTCAACGACGTCCGCAAGGGCTCCAACGGGCTCTTCCAGAGTTGCGAGGGCAGCTACATGTGCAACGCCAAGCCGGGCTATGACGCCCCGACCGGCCTCGGCACCCCCAACGGATTGGAGGCGTTCGCCGACGTGGCACCCTGAGCCGGTGCTTCGGATCGGTCTGACCGGCGGCATCGGCTCCGGCAAGAGCGAGGTGAGCCGGCGCCTGGCCGCGCACGGTGCGGTGGTCGTCGACGCCGACCGGCTGGCCCGCGAGGTGGTCGAGCCGGGCACGCCCGGACTGGCAGAGGTGGTGGCGGCCTTCGGTCCGGGCGTGTTGGCCGCCGACGGTTCGCTCGACCGGGCGGCGCTCGGCCGGCGGGTGTTCGACGACGACGCCGCGCGCCGCCGTCTGGAGGCGATCATCCACCCTCGGGTACGGGCTCGCGCCGCCGAGCTGGAGGCCGCCGCCGGGCCGGACGCGGTGGTGGTCCACGACATCCCGTTACTGGTCGAGACCGGTCAGGCCGAGTCGTTCGACGGGGTCATCGTGGTCGACGCGCCGGTCGAGGTCCAGGTCGGGCGGCTCGTCGACCGGCGGGGGATGGCCGAGGCGGAGGCCCGCTCGCGGATCGCTGCACAGGCGTCCCGACAGCAACGAGCCGGCGCCGCCGACTGGGTCGTCGACAACACCGGCTCGCTGGCCGATCTCGAGATCGCCGTGGGTCGGGTCTGGCAGGAGCTGGAGGCCCGCCGAGACAGAGCTCGAGGGGCTGAGTAGCCGGAGACCACCCAACCCCTCGAGACTCGTCGGTCGTCAGGCCGCCAGGTCGGGGTCGACGAGGCGACGCAGCCGGGACAGCGCCTCGCGCTCGAGCTGGCGGACCCGCTCGGCGGAGATCCCGTGCCGGGCACCGATGTCGGCCAGCTTGTGCTGACGACCGTCGAGCAGACCGTAGCGGGCCTTGATGATGTCGGCCTCGCGCTCGCCGAGCTTGTCGATCATCGCCGTCAGGCGGTCGCGGGACTCGACGTCGAGGAACGTGACGTCCGGACCCGGCGTGGTCTCGCGCGCGACCAGGTCGCCGAGCGAGGTGTCGCCCTCGTCGTCGACCGGCGTGTCGAGGCTGACGTGGTCGCGGCCCCACGACACCAGGTCGAGGACCCGGTCGACGTCCATGCCGAGCTCCTCGGCGATCTCGGTCGGCTCCGGTTCCCGGCCGAGGGTCCGCTCGAGGGTCCGGCGGGCGGCGCCGACCTGGTTGAGCTCTTCGACGACATGGACCGGGAGCCGCACGACCCGCCCCTGCTGGGCGATGCCGCGTGTGATGGCCTGCCGGATCCACCAGGTCGCGTACGTCGAGAACTTGAAGCCCTTGGCGTAGTCGAACTTCTCGACCGCGCGGATGAGACCGGTGTTGCCCTCCTGGACCAGGTCCAGCAGGGGCATCTGGGAGCGACCGTACTTGCGGGCGATCGACACGACCAGCCGCAGGTTGGCGTTGATGAACTCCTGGAGGGCGCGGCGGCCGTCGGCGGCCAGCCATTCCAGCTCCTCGCGAGTGGCGCTTCTCGGCGCGCCGCCCTTGCGCCGACCGACCCGGCCCTCGGCCAGCAGGTGCTCGGCCATGAGTCCGGCCTCGATGGCCTTGCTCAGCTCGACCTCGCGCGCCGCGTCGAGCAGCGGCGTGCGGGCGATCTCGTCGAGATACATCCCGACGCTGTCGCGCCCCTCGTTCGCCTCACGGGAACGACGCGACTCGCGGGCGGGCTCCACAGCCTGCTCGCGGGCGATCGTGGCCGTACTCATGTGGCGGTCAACTCCTTCGTCACGTCCCCGGGCCCCCTGGCACCGGCACTTGATATAACGCGCGAGCACCCTCCGGGGATTCCGTACCCGGTGCATTGTGATCTAGACGTCGTACCAGGGAGACGTCCCGCGCCAACCGGAAGTTGCCGCTCTCAGGGCATTCTCAGCCCGTCGTCAGCAGACCTTCATGTGCCCACGGGGCTCCGGTGGGACCCGCGATTCCAACCCGTGGCTGTCGGGTGTTATTCCGTCCACTGCGGCTGATGTGGCGCTCCGGCCACGTCGAGGGCCCACGCGTAGAGGTACGCGGTCTCCTTCCACCGCTCGTACCGTCCGCTGACGCCGCCGTGCCCGGCGGTCATCTCGGTCTTCAGCAGCACCTGCGTGTCGCCGGCGGTCGTGGCCCGGAGCCGGGCGACCCACTTCGCCGGCTCGACGTAGAGCACGCGGGTGTCGTGCAGGCTCGTCATCGCCAGCACGGCGGGGTACGTCCGGTCCGTGACGTTCTCGTACGGCGTGTAGCCCTTCATGTACGCGTAGACCTCGGCGTCGTGGAGCGGATCGCCCCATTCGTCCCATTCGATGACGGTCAGGGGGAGGGACGGGTCGAGGACCGACGTCAGGGCGTCGACGAACGGCACGACCGCGAGCACGCCGGCGAACGCGTCCGGCGCGAGGTTCGTCGCGGCGCCGACGAGCAGGCCGCCGGCGCTGCCTCCGTGGGCGATCAGCCGGTCCGGGCTGGTCCATCGCCGCTCGGCGAGGTGGCGGGCGCAGGCGACGAAGTCGGTGAACGTGTTGACCTTCGACAGCGTCTTGCCGGCGTCGTACCACGCGCGGCCCATCTCGCCGCCGCCGCGGACGTGGCCGACCGCGAAGACCATGCCACGGTCCAGTAGCGACAGTCGGGCGACCGAGAACGACGGATCGATGCTCGTCTCGTAGGAGCCGTACCCGTAGAGCATGGCCGGGGCCGAGCCGTCCCGCGGCGTGCCCTTCCGGCAGATCACCGAGACCGGGACCTGGGTGCCGTCCGGCGCCGCCGCCCACTCGCGGTGCTGCTCGTAGTCGGCCGGATCGTAGCCCCCCAGCACCGGCTGTCGCTTGCGCAGCAGCAGGTCGCCGGTCTCGACGTCGAGGTCGTACACCGTGGCGGGGGTGACGAACGAGCCGTACGCGAGACGGAAGAGCGGCTGCTCCCACTCCGGGTTGCCCGCTGGTCCGCAGGCGAACAGCTCCTCCTCGAAGTCGACCTCCCGCGGCTTGCCGTAGCCGTCGGCGTCGAGCGGGATCACGGCGAGTCGGGTCAGCGCGTCCCGTCGGTAGCCCAGCACCAGGTGGCCGGCGAAAGCGCTGACACTGTCGAGCCGCGTGTCGAGCCGGTGCTCGACGACGGGTCGCCACCGCTCCGGTCCCGGGTGGTCGACGGGAGCGTCGGCGAGCTCGAAGTTCAGGGCGTCGGCGTTGTGCAGGATCAGGAAGCGGTCCTCGCCGGCGACGACGGCATGGTCGACGGAGTACTCCACGCCGGTCCGACGCTCGGCGACGACCCGGAACTCGCCGTCGGGCTGGTCGGCGGGGAGGACCCGGACCTCCGAGGTGATCTTGGAGCCCACCGACAGCACGAGGTACTTCCGGCTCCGGGTCAGTCCGATGCTCACCCAGAACCGCTCGTCCGCCTCCTCGTAGACGACCTCGTCGTCCGACGCCGGCGTTCCGAGCCGATGCCGCCAGACCCGGTGCGGTCGCCAGGCGTCGTCGACGGTGAGGTAGAAGAAGGTCGACCCGTCGAGCGACCAGGTGCCGCCGTAGAACGTGCCGGGCACCTCGTCGGGCAGCAGGTCGCCGGTCCGCAGGTCCTTGAACCGCAGCGTGAAGCGTTCGTCGCCGACCGTGTCGGTGGAGTACGCCAAGCGACTTCCGTCGGCGTCGACGTCGAAGGTGCCGAGCGAGAAGAAGTCGTGGCCGTCCGCCTCGGCGTTGGCGTCGAGGAGCACCTCCTCATCGGCGATGTCGGAGTCCGCGGTCGGCGCCGGTGGCGTCCAGTCGGCGTCGTCGGCCACCGGGCAGCGGCAGTGGATGCCGTACTGCTGGCCCTCGACGGTGCGGCTGTAGTACCACCACGAGCCCTGCCGGGTCGGCACCGACAGGTCGGTCTCGAGCGTACGGGCCTTGATCTCGTCGAAGATCGCCTGCCGCAGGTCCTCCAGATGCGCCGTCTCCTGGGCGGCGTAGGCGTTCTCCGCCTCGAGGTACGCGACGACCTCGGGATCCTCCTTGGCCCGCAGCCATTCGTACGGGTCGACGACCGTGTCGCCGTGGTGGGTCCGCTCGAACGGCACCTGCTTGGCGACCGGGGGCGTGAGGGGTCGGGCCTGCGTCATGAGGACGACGGTATCGGGCCGGCCAAGGACGCGCGGCGCAGCAACGGGTCGTCGGCGGCGAGCGTACGGACCGGACCGTCGGGCTGGTCGCGGGTCTCGAATCGAACCGTGACGCGCCCCCGTCCGGAGCCCCAGACCCAGCCGGCTCCGAACCGGTCGTGCACCACGTCGAGCCCGGGTGGCCAGGACCGCTCGGCGGCGGGCGGCTCCGGCTCGTCGTCCACCGGGTCCGGCTCGACCTCGTCCGAGCCGTCCTGGAAGAGATCGTCCTGGATCCAGTCGGCGAGGCCCGACACGCCGACGCCGAGCAGCCGTACGCCACCGGTCGTGTCGAGGTCGCCGAGCAGGCCGGTCGCGAGCCGCGAGATCGTGCGGGCGTCGGCCGTCGGGCCGCCCAGGGTCGCCGATCGGGTGTTGGTCGAGAAGTCGTGATGGCGGACCTTGAGCGTGACGGTACGGCCGGACAGGCCCGACCTGTCGAGGCGCTCCGCGACGCGGGTCGCCATGCGGGTCACGATGGCCGTGAGGAGCGCCGGGTCGACCAGGTCGGTGTCGAAGGTGTCCTCGACGCTGATCGACTTCGTCTCCCGCTCGGCGACGACGGCCCGGTCGTCCTCGGCGCGGGCCAGCCGGTACAGCGCGTGCCCGTGCGCCGTGCCGAGGATGCGGGACAGCTCGTCGCGGGAGATCGTCTCGAGCTCGGCGACGGTGTGCACGCCGATGCGTCGCAGTCGCTCGGCCGTCGCCGGACCGACGCCGGGAATCACGGTGACCTGCATCGGCCGCAGCAGTTCGCGCTCGGTGCGGGGGACGATCACACGGTGGCCGTCGGGCTTGGCGAGCTCGCTGGCGATCTTCGCCACCAGCTTCGACGTCGCGATCCCGATCGACGCGGCGAGCCCACCGGTCAGGGCGGCGATGTCGGCGCGCAGGCCCGTCGCCAGCGCCCCGAGGGCGGTGGGGTCGGTGTCGACGCCGCCGGGCGAGGCCTCGAGGTCGACGAACGCCTCATCGACCGAGAGCGGCTCCACCAACGGGGACAGCTCGCGAAGCCGCGTCATCACGACCTCGCTGTCGTGCCGGTAGGCGTCGAACCGGGGCGAGAGGAACGCGGCGTGCGGACAGCGGGCGCGCGCCTCGGCCGTCGACATCGCGGACCGGACCCCGAACGTGCGGGCCTCGTACGACGCGGTCGCGACCACGCCACGGCGCCCGATGCCGCCGACGACGACCGGCTTGCCGCGCAGCGAGGGCTTGTCCCGCTGCTCGACGGCGGCGAAGAACGCGTCCAGATCCAGGTGCAGGATCGTCGCGGCACCGCGCATATCCACATCGTGGCAGCAGCGCCCGACAATCCACAGGCCGCCGCTCGCCGGTCCACACGGCCCGACATCGCGGCCATCGTGGCGGACATGACGAACCTTTCTCCTGTGCCGCTGGCCGACCCGGTGCGCATCACCGACCTCGGTGAGCTGCTGGCCGGTCTTCCCGTCCTCTTCGGTTTCCGGCCCGAGCGCTCCCTGGTCGTCGTGTGCCTGGAGGGTCGACGCGGTCGGGTGGGATTCCGCCTCCGCGTCGACCTCCCGCCGGCCGACCTGTGCGACCAGGTCGCCGACTATCTCGTCGACGTGCTGCGCCGCAACGACGCCCGCTCGGTCATCGTGGTCGCGTGCTCGGCCGACCCCGGGAGCGCCGATCCCGCCGTCTCGGCCGTGTGTCGCCGGCTGCGGTCGGCCGGTGTGGAGGTACGCGACGCGGTCCGCTGCGACGGCCGTCGCTACTGGTCGTACGTCTGCGACCACCCCGACTGCTGCCCGCCGGAGGGCCGGCCGTACGACGAGGCCGCCAGTCGGCTGGTCGCCGAGGCGGTGCTGGCCGGCATGGAGGTCCTGCCCGACCGGGAGGCGCTCGCGGCCCGGGTCGGACCCGTGGACGGCGCGGACCGGGACCGGATGGCGGCGGCGACCGCTCGGGTCCAGGCGGAGTTGTCCGCGGTCGTCGGCGATCGAGATCCGACCACGATCCAGCGCGACCGGGACGTGCTGGAGGAGGGCGTGCGGCGGGTCCGTCGCGTCGTCGACGCCGCCGTCGAGCATCCGGACCGTCGGCTGTCGGTCGAGGACGCGGCCGCGCTGTCGGTCTGGTGCTCCCTGACGGTGGTCCGAGACACGGCCGTCACGTGGATCGACGCCGACAACGTCGCGGACCACCTCCGGATCTGGTCGGAGGCGGCTCGACTGGCCGTGCCTCCCTACGAGCTGCCCGTCGTCGGCCTCGCCGGCTTCTGCGCCTGGCTGAGCGGCGACGGGGCGCTGGCCTGGTGCGCCGTCGAGCGGGCCGACCGGATCGACCCCGACGACCCGCTGGTCGACCTGTTGCGCGAGATGCTCATGAGCGCGACCCCGCCGACGACCTGGGTGCCGCCGTCCGACGAGCGGATCTGGCGAGGGGTCGATCGGGACTGATGGCCCCTCGCGCTGACCCCGGGTGGCCGGCAGACTTACCCCATGGGTCAGGAGGTCGAGAGTCGGGACTTCACCCGCGAGGACCGGACGCGACACCGCGAGAAGGTCCGGCTGTGCCTCGACGTCTTCGAGCGGATGCTGCGCGAGGATCGGTTGGAGATCGGAAAGCTGACGACCGGCATCGAGATCGAGCTCAACCTGATCGACACCGGCAACGATCCGGCGCTCAAGAACGCCGAGGCGTTGGAAGCGATCGCCAACCCCGACTTCCAGACCGAGCTGGGTCAGTTCAACCTCGAGATCAACGTGCCTCCGCGCTATCTCGACGGAGGTGGATTCGCGCAGTTCGAGTCCGACATCCGGGCCAGCCTGAACGCGGCCGAGGACGAGGCCAGCAAGGTGGGCGCCCATCTCCTGATGGTGGGCATCCTGCCGACGCTGCGTCCCGACCACATGCGGGCCGACAACCTGTCGTCCAACCCGCGCTACGCCCTGCTGTCCGAGCAGATTCTCGCGGCCCGCGGCGAGGACATCCTGATCGCGATCGACGGCGTCGACCGACTGCGCACGACCGCCGACAGCATCGTTCCCGAAGCCGCCTGCACCAGCACCCAGCTCCACCTCCAGGTCGGGCCGGACGAGTTCCCGGAGTACTGGAACGCGTCGCAGGCGATCGCCGGCATCCAGCTGGCGGTCGGGGCCAACTCGCCGTTCCTGCTGGGCAAGGAGCTCTGGCGGGAGACCCGGATCGCCCTCTTCGAGCAGGCCACCGACACCCGAAGCGAAGAGCTCAAGGCCCAGGGCGTGCGCCCGAGAGTGTGGTTCGGTGAGCGCTGGGTGACCTCGATCTTCGACCTGTTCGAGGAGAACGTCCGCTACTTTCCCGCGCTGCTGCCGATCACCGACGACGAGGACCCGGCCGCCGTTCTCGACCGGGGCGACACACCGGCGCTGGCCGAGCTGCGGCTACACAACGGGACGATCTACCGATGGAACCGGCCGGTCTACGACGTGGTGCGCGAGCAGCCCCACCTGCGGGTCGAGAACCGCGTCCTCCCGGCGGGGCCCACGGTCGTGGACACCCTCGCCAACGCCGCCTTCTACTTCGGCCTGACGCGGGCGCTGGCCGACGACGACCGCCCGCTGTGGTCGCAGATGTCCTTCTCCGCGGCCGAGGAGAACTTCCACGTCGCCGCCCGCGACGGCATCGAGGCCCAGCTCTACTGGCCCGGGCTGGGCACGGTGCCGGCGGCCGAGCTCGTGCTGCGCCGCCTGCTTCCGATGGCCCACGACGGCCTGGACGCGTGGGGCGTGGACCCCGACGAGCGCGACCGGCTGCTCGGGATCGTCGAGCAGCGCTGCGTCCGGCACCGCAACGGGGCGTCCTGGCAGGCGGCGACGTTCCACCAGTTGTTCGACCGCGGCTCGGCGGAGCGGATCGACGCGCTGCGCGGCATGGTCGCGCGCTACACCGACCACATGCACAGCAACGAGCCGGTGCACGACTGGCCGCTCGACTAGCCCCTCCTGCGGCGTTGCTTGCCGACGTCGGTGCGCCGACCCGGCCGCCGTGGCGTCCGCCAGATCCGCTGGGCGCCGGCGGGCAGCAGGAGCCAGCCCCATCGCGTCACGACGAGGACGACCGGGGCCGGGCCGTCGTAGGCGGCCGCGGCGTGCCGCAGGGCCGCGGCCCAGGCGAGGTCTCCGTCGGAAGGCTCGGGCGGCCCGGGCCGGGTCCAGATCCCGACGAGGCGGCGGCCTGGCGCATGGCTGAGCAGCCGCATCGCGATCTCGCGTCGCAGCGCCCAGTCCAGCGGTGCCGGATTCTCCGAACGCGTCGGCTCGCCGCTCCACCACGCCAGGTCACCTTCGGCCGATCCCAGGCCGTCCAGGGGACTGATCGACAGCGACGGGGTGAGCCGTCGCGTCGCGATGCTGGCGCGCAGGGCCGCGACCCGGCCGGTGCCGAGCCGCTCGATCGCCGGCTGGACCTCGGCCGGAGCAGCGTCGGTCGCGGACGGAGGCGGCGGTGTCGTCATACCCCTAGCCTGGGCGCTTCGTTCGTCGGCGATCCCGCCCTGTCCACAGCCCAGGTCCGATAGCCTCGCGACGTGCCACGTACGCCGACGTGGCAGCCCGACAGAGGGAGACCGCACATGGGCACGATCGTCGTGGGTTACGTCCCCAAGGCCGAAGGCCGAGCCGCACTGCGTCGCGCGGTCGAGGAGGCACAGCTGCGCAAGGCCAAGCTCGTCATCGTCAACTCGCATCGCGGCGGCCGCGACTTCGACCGGGAGGACGCCCTGGAGACCGAGGGGCAGCTGCAGGAGGTCCGCGACCAGCTGAGTGACTCCGGCGTCGAGAACGAGATCCGGCAACTGGTGCGGGGCATGGACCCGGCCGAGGACCTCATCAACGTGGCCGAGGAGGCCGGCGCCGACTTCATCGTCATCGGACTGCGCCGGCGTACGCCGGTCGGCAAGCTGATCCTGGGCAGCAACGCGCAGCGCGTCCTGCTCGACGCACCGTGCCCGGTGCTCGCGGTCAAGGCGGCGGCCGACTAGTTCGATCGCGTCCGATGCCGGGGCACGTGTGTGTCGTGGCGAATGGCGTGGCAGACTGATCGATGCCGCGGTTGACTAGTGGCTGGTTAGCTGCGCGCAAAAATTGCCCGTCATCGAGAGGTCATACGTGTCGCCCCGCGCTTCCTGGAAACTTCCCAGAAACCTGCTGTCCGACCCGCCTCTTCGGGACTTCCTACGTCGAGGGCGCAGTCACGGCACGGTCACGGTCGCAGCCGTCGAGACCGCCGTGCGCGACGCCGGTCTCGACAGTCGCGGCCGCGCCGCCCTGGTCGAGCTCCTGGTGAGCGAGGGGGTCCGGATCGACGGCAGCGCGACCGACGCCCCCGTACGCGTGGCGATCGCGACCGCGACTCGCAGCGGGGTGAAGGCGACGACGTCCAAGAAGGCGGCCGAGAAGAAGCCGGCGGCGAAGAAGGCGGACAAGAAGACGACGCCCGCCAAGAAGAAGTCCACCGGCGCCAAGTCAGCCACCGAGAAGAAGCCGGCGGCCAAGAAGTCGACCAAGAAGGCCGCGTCGAAGCGGGCCAGCGGCAAGGCGACGAAGGGCGACTACGTCGAGATCGAGGTCGGCGGCCAGCTGCGCAAGGACGCCAACGGCAAGACCATCCTTCCCGACATCGACGACTCGGTCTTCGAGAAGGATCTCGCCGAGGACCCCACGCTGAAGGAGGAGGAGAAGGAAGGCTTCGTCCTCTCCGCGGCCGACGAGGGCGACGAGCCCGAGCAGCAGGTCATGGTCGCGGGCGCCACCGCGGACCCGGTCAAGGACTACCTCAAGCAGATCGGGAAGGTCCCGCTGCTGAACGCCGGCCAGGAGGTCGAGCTCGCGAAGCGGATCGAGGCCGGCCTGTTCAGCGAGGAGAAGCTCGGCAGCGAGACCAAGGTCTCGGTCAAGCTCAACGAGGAGCTGGAGTGGATCGCCGAGGACGGTCGCCGGGCCAAGACCCATCTGCTCGAGGCCAACCTGCGACTGGTGGTCAGCCTGGCGAAGCGCTACACCGGACGCGGCATGCTGTTCCTGGACCTGATCCAGGAGGGCAACCTCGGCCTGATCCGTGCGGTCGAGAAGTTCGACTACACCAAGGGCTTCAAGTTCTCGACGTACGCGACGTGGTGGATCCGGCAGGCGATCACCCGGGCGATGGCCGACCAGGCTCGCACCATCCGGATCCCGGTCCACATGGTCGAGGTCATCAACAAGCTCGCTCGCGTGCAGCGCCAGATGCTGCAGGACCTCGGGCGGGAGCCGACGCCGGAGGAGCTCGCCAAGGAGCTCGACATGACGCCGGAGAAGGTCGTCGAGGTCCAGAAGTACGGCCGGGAGCCGATCTCGCTGCACACGCCGCTCGGCGAGGACGGCGACTCGGAGTTCGGCGACCTGATCGAGGACTCCGAGGCGATCGTCCCCGCGGACGCGGTCTCGTTCACGCTGCTGCAGGAGCAGCTGCACGCCGTCCTCGACACCCTGTCCGAGCGGGAGGCCGGAGTCGTGTCGATGCGGTTCGGCCTCACCGACGGGCAGCCGAAGACGCTCGACGAGATCGGCAAGGTCTACGGCGTCACCCGCGAGCGGATCCGCCAGATCGAGTCGAAGACCATGTCGAAGCTGCGCCATCCGTCGCGGTCGCAGGTGCTGCGCGACTACCTGGACTGAGCGCCACACCCACAGCGGGTTCTGACGACAAGCCCCCGGAGACCGGCGGCGGCGTTCACTGACGTGCGTAGCGCTTCTCGGCGTGGGGCGCGGCCCGGGCGGCGCGGCGGGCTCCGGTCAGCAGGAGGCCCGACGCCAACAGGATGATCAGCCCTTGTCCGGGCAAGGGCCCGAGGACCACGGTGTCGACCAGGGTCCAGAGTCCCAGCGTCCATTCGATGAAGGGCGGGGGCGTGATGCCGCGGCGATCGAGCCACAGCACGATCAGGCCGACCAGGATGAGTCATTCGTGACGATGTCAGCTCGACCCGAGGCGGAAGAGCCGGGCGTACAGCCGGCGCAGTTGGGTCGTCTCCACTGGGGGGAGGAGTTGTTCGGAGCCGATGAGCACGACGTACAGCAGCGTGGCCATGTCGGTGGCTTCCGTCTCGTCGCCGGTGATGGCATGCCACAGTCCGCGCAGGTAGTCGATGCGGGCCTGGTCGACTCGTTCGACGGTCGCCCGGGCCTCCGCGTCCTGCAGTGCCCATGACCGGACCGCCACCTCCGGCGATGTGGCCCGGTCCTCGGCCAGCACGAGGTCGAGAAGGTGCCTGAGCCGCGCGTCGGCGGGAGCGTCGTCGACGCTGTCGACGGCCTCGATGTAGCGGGTCGTGTAGGCGGATTCGTAGTGCAGGAGCAGCGCGGTGCGGAACGCGGGCATGCCCGGGAAGTGGTGGTAGAAGGATCCCTTGCTCAGTCCCAGCGCGGCCCCGAGTCGCTCGATCGTCAGCGCACGTACGCCGTCGGTGGCGAGCACCTCCAGGCCCTGCTCGAGCCAGCTCGTTCGCGTCACCATGTCCATACCATACAGTATGGTATGGTGGCCGCATGGCAGCCACCCGATCGACCTCGGCAGGCGCGACTCCGCTTGCCCGGCCAGTCGTCGGCGCGGTCCTCGTGGTCGTCGGCATCGTCCACACGCTGGCGGTGCCACTGTTCTACGGCGACGGGCTCGACGGCATCGTGAATGCCGGAGTCGTCAACGGTGTGGAGCGCGATGCTTCCGGGCTCGCGGAGCGAAGCGCCGCCTTCTGGTACGTGTCGGCGGGCATCGCGCTTGTCCTACTGGGCGTTCTGGTCAGGTGGATCGAGCGTCGGCTGGGCCACACGCCGGCCATGGTCGGCTGGCTGCTCGTGATCCTCGCCGTGTGGGGCGTTGTGCTGATTCCCGCGTCGCCCTTCTGGGTCTTCGGTCTCGCGGCCGTCCTGGCGTTCCGGTCGGCTCGGCGATCGGGCGGTCCGGCATGACACTCCCGCCCGGCCAGCGCCGCGTCGACGATCTACCCCGCTTCGGCACCCACCTGTCTCGACCGGCGCCGTCTATTCCGAACGACCCCGGGATCAAGGTTCGCGGCGCGGTGAACGAGGCGTTCGAGCTACCGCTCCACGCCCTGGAGGACCTGCCCCACCGAGAGCTCACGGCCGACTTCCACTGCGTGGCCGGCTGGTCGGCGACCGATCTCGTCTGGGAAGGCGTGCCGTTCGAGACGGTCTACCGGACGCATATCGAGCCGGCAATCCCGGCTGCCACGCCGATCACCCACGTCGCGTTCCGCGGCCTTGACGGCTACCGCGCGGTCCTCCAGCTCGACGACGCTCTGGCCGACGACGTGCTGATCGCACTGCACCTGAACGGCCGCCCGCTCGACAGCGATCATGGTGCACCCGCCCGGCTGGTGAGCCCGCGGCAGTACGGCTACATGAGCACCAAGCACCTGTGCCGCATCGAAGTCCATACCTCCGAGCCGCGACCGACCGGCCCGCTACGCAACCGGATGCTCCTGCGCCTGCTGGGCCGCCATCCGAGGGCCAGGGTCTGGCAGGAGGAGCGCAACCAGGACCTACCAGCCTGGGTCGTCCGCCCGGCCTACCGTGCCCTGATCGCCCCCGTCGCTGCCCTGTGCGCCCGGGGCAGCGGCGACCGATGACCTGCCAGTAGTGACCCTCAGCCGAGGATCCGCGCCTTCTGGGCGGCGAACTCCTCGTCGGTCAGGATTCCCTGGTTCTTCAGCTCGGCCAGGTCCTTGAGCTGCTGGACGACGTCGCCGCCACCGGACGGAGGCGGCGGCTCGGCCTCCTGATAGGCCTGCTGCCGTTGGGCGACGATCTGCGCGTCGCGATCGGCGAACCGTTCCGCCTGCCGCCGTTGGACGCGGCCGTTCACCGCGGACGCCGTTCCGGCGATCACGGCCGTACGGGCCACCCCGCGCAATAGTCCGGGCATCGTGGTCCTCCTCAGCTGGTCGGTTCGAGGTCGTCGAGGGTGGCCATGAGGTCGCCGGCCGGGATCCGCATGCTGGCGACGACCTCGCCGCCGTTCTTGCGGGCCGCCGCGACGAACGGGACCGCCCAGGTGTTCTCGTAGAGGATCATGGCGGCGACCGTGTTGGGTTCGATCGCGGCGGCCGCCTCTTGGACGTCGTCGTCGCCGAGCAGGCCCGATCGAGCTCCCGCGAAGTACGAGAACCCGGCGACGCCAGACTCGTCCTCGGTCATCTCGAGTACCTCGACGTTGCCGTCCTGGTCCTTGCCGACGACCATGAGGTCGTACAGCCGCACGATGCCCGCCTCGACCAGGTCCATCAGCGCCTGTGCCGCCTCGCCGGTGAGCCGGTCGCGGGGGAACTCCAGGAGGACGAAGTCGATCGGTCCGTGGACGTCGGTAGTCGTGTTCATCTCGCTCCCTCGGACGTACCGTTCATGCCGATCCGCCCGTCCGCGGGCGCCCGGATCGGTCCGACACCCACGATGCGCTGAGGCGAGGGACCAGGGCATCATCCGTCGCGGGTGACCTGGGGTCCGATCGCCCCAGGCGTACCCCGACCTCGACGCGATCGCCGCCGTCGCGGTTGAGTCGGGTGGTTGAGTAGGAGCGTGCCCCGTCAGCAGCCGTCCGACCTGTATGCGCATCCGCGAGACCTGCTCGCGGAGGCCGAGCGCGACTACGGCATCCACGCCGTGATCGACATGTGCCTGGCGCTGCTCGACGGGCACACGGACTACGACCTGCTGCCGCTGCCGTTGTCGTACCTGGGCGGCGCCCACGCGGTGGCTCAGCTCGATCGCGGCACCAACCTGGTCGCTCGGGGACAGGACCACTGGCCGCGCGTCTGGGCCGCCCGCGCGCTGCGCTACGTCTGGCTCCCGTACGCCGAGCCCGGTGTCGTGGCGGCGCTTCCCGATCCGGCCTGGCGGGTCCGCGAGATGGCGGCCAAGGTGGTGACGCAACGCGAGCTGGGCAGCGCGGCGGAGGCTCTGGTGCCGCTGCTCACCGACGGCACGCCGCGGGTACGGGTCGCGGCGATCCGGGCGATCGGTCTCGTCGGCGAGTACGAGCACGCGGAGCTCCTGGCCCGGCTGGACGCCTCCGATACTCGGGTCCGGATCGCGATCGAGGGCGCGCTTCGGCGACTGCGCGTACGACTGGATCGGGCGGTCTGAGTCCGGTCAGGTGACGGCCAGCCCGCTCACCCAGACACCCGCGGCCACCAGCCCCCCGGCGAGCTCGATCAGCATGGCGAGCCCGCTGGCCTTCAGGGCGGCGACGGTGGCGCGCCAGGCCTCGGACCCGTTGTCGAGCCGGTGCCGCTCGGCGAGGTAGACGCCGGCGACGAAGCCGACCACGAGCCCGACGATCGGGATCACGAAGAAGCCGACGACGCCGCAGGCGGCGCCGACCACCATCGTGGATCGCGGCACACCGGAGCCGCGTAGATGTCGCTCGGCGGCGACGTACTTGCCGACGGCGGAGAGGGCGATGACGAACGCGGCGATCGCGAAGACGGTCCATGCGGTCACGCCGCCGGTGAAGGCCGCCCACACGCCGATCGCCGCGCCGACGAGCAGGGTGCCGGGCAGGACCGGGATGACGACCCCCGCGATCCCCACCGCGATCGCGATACCGACGAGAACCTCGCCCATCGCACTCATGCCCGTCATTGTGTCGGACGGGCCGACGCCGCTGCGCTACGGCGCGCTCAGAACTCCTCTTCCGGAGCGGTGGCCGGCGTGTCCTCCAGCCGGTCGGTCTCGTCGTGGATGTAGAGCGCGACCTCGGTAAGCCGGTCGCCGTGCTTACGCGCGTGGTGCGCGCAGAACAACAGCTCGCCGCCGCCTGGAAGCTCGACGCGCAGGTAGGCCTGGGCGCCGCAGCGGTCACAGCGGTCGGCGGCCGTGAGGGCCGTGTCTCTGGCAACTGCTGTCGTCACGTGTGGCCTCCCAATCCTCTACGGCGCCGGTCGGTGACTACGTCTCCAATCAACATACCGTCCTCGGAAATGCTTCCCGAGGTGGCGGTCTCGGCGTGTGAGGGATGACTCGTTGAAGCCCGCGACTCGTTGCCTTGCCTACGCTATGGGGCGGTTGGGCGATTCGACCCCGGCGACCTGACGGGCGATCGGCGCGCTGTCACGATGTCGTCGCTGGCGGCGGGTAGCCTCGGGATGCCACGAGCTGGAGCCCGATTCGACCCGCCGAGCCGAGGGAGCCGAGTGACCGCGCCGACCACGACCAAGGGAGGCTCGATGGACGCCTCCTACAACGCTCGCCACCTGCTCGTTCTCGAGGGTCTGGAGGCCGTTCGCAAGCGGCCCGGGATGTACGTCGGGTCCACCGACACCCGGGGCCTGATGCACTGCCTGTGGGAGATCGTCGACAACGCGGTCGACGAGGCGTTGGCCGGCGTCTGCGACCGGATCCTCGTGCTCCTGCTCCCGGACGGGTCGGCGGAGGTGCGCGACAACGGCCGCGGGGTCCCGGTGGACATCGAGCCCAAGACTGGGCTGTCCGGCGTCGAGGTCGTCTACACCAAGCTCCACGCCGGTGGGAAGTTCGGCGGTGGGTCGTACGTCGCGACCGGCGGGCTGCACGGCGTCGGCGCCTCCGTCGTCAACGCGCTCTCGGCCCGGCTCGACGTCGAGGTCGACAAGGGCGGCGCGACCTGGGCGATGTCGTTCCGTCGCGGCGCACCCGGTGTCTTCGGCGGCGACGGCCCGAAGGCCGACTTCGAGGCCAAGTCCGAGCTGCGCAAGGTCAAGCGGATCAAGAAGACCTTGAGTGGCACCCGGGTGCGGTTCTGGCCGGACCGCCAGATCTTCATCAAGGACGCCCAGTTCGCCTACGACGAGCTGCTCACACGCGCGCGCCAGTGGTCGTTCCTTGTCCCCGGTCTGGAGATCGTGATCCGGGACGAGCGCGGGTCGGAGCCGGCCGAGGAGTCGTTCCGGCACGACGGCGGGATCTCGGAGTTCTGCGAGTTCCTGGCGCCGGACGAGCCGCTGACCGACATCGTGCGGTTGCACGGCGTCGACACCTTCACCGAGACCGTGCCGCTGCTCGACGACCAGGGACACATGACGCCGCAGGACGTCGAGCGCGAGCTGACCGTCGACATCGCGCTGCGGTGGGGCACCGGCTTCGAGACCGAGCAGCGATCGTTCGTCAACATCATCGCGACGCCCAAGGGCGGCACGCATGTGTCGGGCTTCGAGCGGGGTCTCGTCAAGGCGTTCCGCGACGTGCTGCCCGGCACCCGGCTGCAGAAGGCCGGCGACCCCGACATCGTCAAGGACGACGTGCTCGAGGGGCTGACGACCGTGATCACGGTGCGGCTGGCCGAGCCGCAGTTCGAGGGCCAGACCAAGGAGGTGCTCGGCACCCCGGCGGTCACCTCGATCGTGTCGCGAGTCACGACGCGGGAGCTGAAGAAGTTCCTCACGTCGACGAAGGGCGCGACGAAGTCCAAGGCCCGTACGGTCATGGACAAGGTGGTCGCGGCGTCGCGTACTCGCGTACTCGCCCGACAGCAGCGCGACAACCAGCGGCGCAAGAACGCCCTGGAGTCCAGCTCCATGCCGGCCAAGCTCGCCGACTGTCGCAGCAACGACGTCGACCGGTCCGAGCTGTTCATCGTCGAGGGCGACTCGGCGCTCGGGACCGCGAAGTCCGCCCGCGACTCCGAGTACCAGGCGCTGCTGCCGATCCGGGGCAAGATCCTCAACGTCCAGAAGGCGTCGGTCGGCGACATGCTGAAGAACGCCGAGTGCGCCTCGATCATCCAGGTCATCGGCGCCGGCAGCGGGCACACGTTCGACATCGAGCAGGTTCGATACGGGCGGATCATCTTCATGGCCGACGCCGACTCCGACGGCGCCCACATCCGGTGCCTGCTGACGACGCTGCTGTTCCGCTACCTACGCCCGTTGATCGAGGACGGCCGGGTCTACTCGGCGGTGCCGCCGCTGCACCGCCTCGAGCTGTCCAATCCCAAGCGCGGGATGGACAAGTACGTCTACACCTACACCGACCCGGAGTTGCAGCGAAAGCTCGCCGAGCTCGCCAAGAAGGGCGTGCGGTGGAAGGAGCCGGTGCAGCGCTACAAGGGGCTCGGTGAGATGGACGCCGACCAGCTGGCCGAGACCACGATGGATCCGCGGCACCGGACCCTGCGCCGGATCACCGTCGACGACGGCCAGGCCGCGACCGAGGTCTTCGAGCTGTTGATGGGCAACCAGGTCGCGCCGCGCAAGGAGTTCATCGTCCAGGGCGCCTACGAGCTCGACGCCGACCGCATCGACACCTGAGTCATCGGTCGACGGCCGCCGTGACATGGCGCGGGACCGGCATGTCGGGCGGGCTGTCGGCGTCGGTCACCGGCGCGTCGAGGACCGTGCGGACCGGGATCACTCCGGCCCAGCCGCCGGCGGCGATGTCCTCCTCGTCGTCGTTGACGCCGCCGCGCCGGACCTTCACCGAGGCCTCGTGCAGCGGCAGGGCGAGGACGGTCGTCGCCGCGAGCTCCTTGCGGGTGTGAGGCCGCAGCGTGTTCGCCCGGCCGGGCATGAGCCGGTCGACGATGAGGACGAGCGCGTGATCTCGCTCGTCGGCGCCGGTCACGACGCGCGGCGCGCCGAGGACCATCGCGCTGCGGTAGTTCATCGAGTGGTGGAATGCCGACCGGGCCAGGACGAGTCCGTCGACGAGCGTCACGGTGACGCAGACGGTCTGCTCCGGCCCGGCCCGGAGGCTGTGGGCGGCGACCGATCCGTGCAGGTAGAGGCTGCCGTCCCGATCCGGTCCGTCGGGGTCGAATCCGTACGCGGTCGGGATCACCCGCGGAGCGCCGCCGATGACGACTCCGAGGTGGCACACCAGGCCGGCGGTGAGTACGTCGTGGAGCGCCTCGCGGTCGGTCGCCGCTCGCTCGCGTACGCGGTGGATCCGAGTCCGCTCGGTCGGCGACAGCGGCGTCGCCTGGCGAGTAACCGTCATGCTGCGACGGGTCTCTAGCCGGGCAGTCGGGCGAGGGGCTGGTCGTCGGCGTGGCTGCGTGGCGGGGGTCGGAGGCCGTAGCCGTCCCCGCGGATCACCTGTCGAAGGACGGCGACGGTGGTGACCAGGCCGGTCAGGATGATGAGAAGGATGAGGGCGAAGGACAGGCTCATGCTTTCCAGTGTGGGCGGACAATGGCTCGAAGGCCTGGTCCGATGCGTGCTCGCCTGACTGAGCCAATCCGCGGTCAGACGGGGCGGATCGGCGGGTCAGACGGGGCGGATCGCTGGGTCAGATGGGGCGGATCGGCGGGTCAGACGGGGCGGATCGGCGCGGGGTCAGCCGGCGGGGCCGAGGGCGCGGCCGGTCGGGATCTGGCGGGTGGCCGCGCCGCGCAGGGTGAGGATGGCCGCGACGGCGGCGAGCACCGCGCAGATCGCCGCCCCCCAGAACACCGCCTCGAGCTGCGCCAGGGCGGCCTCGCGCAGCCGGTCGTCGTAGGCGTCGCAGTCGGTCGGCGCCTCGGGGCAGAGCACCTCGGTCGACGGGATGTCCTCCGACACGTCGTAGAAGCGCCGCAACCCGATCGTGGTCAGCGTCGAGATGCCGACGAGCATGCCGACCATGCGCGCGACGACCAGCAGCGCGCTCGCCAGGCCGTGTACCGACGACGTCGTGCTGGCCAGGAGCGCGGCGTTGACCGGCGCGATGGCGGCGCCGAAGCCGAAGCCGGTGACGACCAGCGGGACGGTCGCGAGCGGGCTGTCGAGCGCGGTGGCGTCCCAGGTCGACATCCAGCCGAAGCCGACTGCCACCAGCGCCATCGCGGCGGCCGCGAGCGGTCCGGCGGCGACCCGGTGGGTGAGCCAGCCGCCGACCAGCGCGCCGATCGGGAGCGCGGCGAGGAAGCGCAGGAGCACCAACGCGGCGTCGAGCTGGGAGTCGGGATAGACCGTCACCCGGGCGAACAGCGGAATGTCCACGAGGGCGGCGATCAGGGACGCGCCGACGAGGGCGGAGACGAGCACGGCGCCCCAGGCCGGTCGGGCTCGCAGCGCGCCGCGTGGGATCAGCGGCGCCGTCGCCCGGGCCTGTCGCCGGGCGAAGAGGGCGACGCAGCCGACCGATCCGAGCAGCAGGTACGGACCGGACGGGCTGAACACCTGCACCTGGGGGTCGGCCGACGCGAAGGCGAGGATGACGCCCGCGAGCGCACCGGCCAGCAGGAGAGCGCCGACCAGGTCGGTCCGCCGGAGCAGGTCGCCCCACGAACGCCAGGCGACGAGCGGTCGACGGGCCGTCGCCTGCCGTACGACGAACAGCGCCAGCAGTCCGTAAGCGGCCAGCGCCAGCGGAGTCAGCCAGCGGCCGTCGCCGACCACCGGGATGAACGCGCGGCCGTAGTCGATGTGGGTGGTGAGCGAACGCGGCTCGCGCATCACGATCACGACCGCGGCCAGCGCGAGCGCGAGCAGTGCGGCGCCGAGCAGGTCGGGCGGGGGGCGACCGTCCACGGTCGGTCGTCGGTCGGCCCGGTCGGATCGGCTCGCTCCGCGCAGCGCCACCAGCGCGGCCGCGAGCACCAGCCCCACCGCCGTGTTGATCCAGAAGATCGCCCGCCAGTCGGCGACCGCGAGGACGACGGCGCCGTACAGCGGCCCGAGGACGCTCCCGAGCTCTTGGACCGCGCCGACGACGCCGAGCGGGACGCCCCGCCGGTGCGCCGGCCACAGGTCGGCGACGAGCGCCAGTGTGGCCGGCACCAGGCCGCCGCCCCCGACGCCCTGCAGGAAGCGCCCCGCCACCATGCTGTCCAGGTCGTACGCCGCCGCGGTCACCACCGATCCAACGGCGAACACGACCAGCGACCCGACGAGGACCGGGACGCGCCCGCGGAGATCGGAGATCCGACCCGTCAGGGGCAGGATGCCGACGTACCCGAGGAGGAAGCCCGAGACGATCGGGGCCGCCCGCTGCAGCTCGCCGACGTCGAGGCCGACCGACAGCATGAGATCGGGCAGCGCGAGCACGACGACGTACGTGTCCGCGGCCGCGAACGCCACGGCGACCGCCGCGAGCGCCAGCAGTACCCGGGGAGTGGCGCCGACGGCACCGGCGTCCGGGTGGTCCGTACCGGACGGCTCGCCGGCCGGCTCCGTCACGGCTCGGTGATCTCGACCGCTTCGTCCGACGCGTCGAGCGACATCGTGTACGTCACGTCGCCGGCATCGCCGTAGAACGGCCCGGTCATCACCGCGTCGTGGACGGCATCGTCGTCGGTGAGCCGGTACTCGACGTCGAACTCGGCGGTCGCGTCGGCCGTGGGGATGAGCCGTTGGACGACGTCGCCGGACAGCGAGCCGGTAACGGTCGTGAGGACGAGGTCACCGTCGCGGGACTCGTCGCCGGCCTCCAGGTCCTCGGTCGAGGTGAGGAAGCTCGACACGCCCACGTCGGTGTCGAACAGCAGCGCCGGGTTTGGGGCGCCGAGGTCGCTCGGGTCGACCTGCGTGTAGGAGGGCGTGAAGCTGATCTTCGCGTAGACATCGTCACCGACCGCGATGACGTCGGCATTGACGCCGCCCATCGCGGACACCGAGACCGAGCCTTCGAAGGCCGGATCGTGGTTGCCGACGCCGTCGGCCTCGAGCAGGCCGGTGACGTCGTCGGGGAGCTCGTCGGTTGCCAGGCTGAACTGGACGCTGGCGGCCTCGTCGATCTGGGTCCTGGCCGTCACGAGGCGTTCGCGAAGCTCGTCCGGCGACGCCTCGGACGAGTCGTCCGAGCAGCCGCCGAGCAGCGTGAGGCTCGCGAGTGCGGCCGCGCCGGCTGCCGTGGACATGGTCCGCCGATGGTCCCGTACGGCGATCATGGGGCTCAGCCTCTCATGTGGGCGGGTGACGCGACCGCGACGATCGGCTGGCTGCCGGACTCGCCCGAGCCGTCGCGGCGTCCGGTCGCCTCCGGCAGGTCGACGGGCGCACCGCTGCCGGCGGCCGCCATCGCGGGACCGGCGCCGGCCCAGCCCAGCAGCAGCGCGTCCTCGCCCTTGAGGAAGCGGTGGCAGCGGACGCCGCCGGTGGCTCGGCCCTTGCCCGGATAGTCCGCGAACGGTGTCACCTTCACGGACCCGGCCTGGGTGCCGGGCAGTGCGGTGCCCGAGCCGGCGACGGTGACGACGACCGACGCCTCCGGGTCGGGGATCGCGCCGAAGAAGACGACCTTCGCTCCGGCCGCGAGCTTGATGCCCGCGATGCCGCCACCGGCCCGGCCCTGCGGACGGACGCCGGAGGCGCCGAAGTGCAACAGTTGCGCCTGCGACGTGATGAAGCACAGCTCCTCGTCACCGGTGGCGAGCTCCACCGCTCCGACGACCCGATCCCCGTCGTCAAGCCGGATGACGTCCCAGGTGTCCTTGTTGGACGGGTACTCCGGTGTCACCCGCTTCACGACACCCTGGGCGGTGCCGAGGGCGAGGCCGGGACCGTCCAGGTCGAGCGGCGCGAGCGCCAGCGCCCGCTCCTCCGGGTCGAGCGCGAGGAACTCCGACAGCGGCGCACCGCCGCGCAGGTGGGGCGCGTCGGCCGTGCCGGGCAACACCGGGAGGTCGAGAACGCCAAGCCGATGCACCCGGCCGAGCGACGTGACCACGCCGATCTGCCCGCGCGCGGTCGCGGTCGCCAGCGACACCACCGCGTCGTGCTTGGCTCGCCGCCCGCCCTCGCCGAGCGGCTCGTCGTTGGCGGTCCGCGCCAGGAGGCCGCTCGAGCTCAGCAGGACGACGCAGGGGTCGTCGGCCACCTCGAGCGGCATCGCCGCGGTGACCGGCTGGCCGGCCGACTCGAGGAGTACGGTCCGACGCGGCGTGCCGTACTTCTCGGCCACCTCGGCCAGCTCGTCGCCGACCGTGCGCCGCAGCAGGTCGTCGTCGGCGAGGATCGCGTCGAGGCCCTCGATGGTGCGCTCGAGCTCGGACTTCTCCTTGTCAAGCTCGATCCGCGAGAACTTCGTCAGCCGGCGCAGCTGCATCTCGAGGATGTAGTTGGCCTGCGCCTCGGTCAGGTCGAACACCGTCATCAGGCGGGTCCGGGCGGTCTCGGCGTTGTCGCTGCCGCGGATCAGCTGGATGACCTCGTCGATGTCGAGGATCGCGATCAGCAGGCCCTCGACGAGGTGCAGCCGGTCGGCCGCCTTGTCGCGCCGGTAGCGGCTGCGGCGCCGCACGACGTCGTAGCGATGCTCCAGGTAGACCCGCAGCAGGTCGCTCAGGCCGAGCGTCCGCGGTTGCCCGTCGACCAGAGCGACCGCGTTGATCCCGAACGACTCCTCCATCGGGGTCAGCTTGTAGAGCTGCTCGAGGATCGCCTCGGGATGGAAGCCGTTCTTCAGCTCGATGACCAGGCGCAGGCCGCTGTTGCGGTCGGTGAGGTTCTTGAGGTCGGCGATCCCGGCGAGCTTCTTCGACTGGACCAGCTGCTTGGTCCGCTCGATGACCTTCTCCGGCCCGACGTTGTACGGCAGCTCGGTGATCACGATGCCCTTGCGTCGCGGTGTCACCGACTCCACTCGCGCCGTCGCGCGCATCCGGAAGCTGCCGCGGCCGGTCTCGTACGCCTCCCGGATGCCGTCGAGACCGACGATCTTGCCGCCGGTCGGGAGGTCGGGCCCGGGCACGAACCGCATCAGGTCGTCGACCGTGGCATCCGGTTGCTCGATGAGGTGCCGCAGGGCTTGCACGACCTCGATGAGGTTGTGCGGCGCCAGGTTGGTGGCCATGCCGACCGCGATGCCCGAGGCGCCGTTGACGAGCAGGTTGGGGATCGCCGCCGGCAGCACCGACGGCTCGTACTCGCGGCTGTCGTAGTTGGGCCGGAAGTCGACGGTCTCCTCGTCGAGCCCGTCGGTCATCGCCGGTGCCGGCGGCGCCATCCGACACTCCGTGTACCTCATCGCCGCCGGCGGGTCGTCCGGAGATCCGAAGTTGCCATGCCCGTCGACCAGCGGCAGTCGCATCGACCAGGGCTGCGCCAGCCGGACGAGGGCGTCGTAGATCGCACCGTCGCCGTGCGGGTGCAGGCGGCCCATGACCTCGCCGACGACGCGGGCGCACTTGACGTGTCCGCGGTCGGGCCGCAGGTTCATGTCGGCCATCGTGTAGAGGATCCGGCGCTGCACCGGCTTCAGACCGTCGCGGGCGTCCGGCAGGGCTCGCGAGTAGATGACCGAGTACGCGTACTCGAGGTAGCTGGTGCGCATCTCCTCGCCGACGTCGATGTCGACGATGTGCTCCTCGAAGTCCTCCGGTTCGGCGGTCTTGCTGCGTCGGGCCATGGGTGTGGTGGTCTCCTCGTACGGGGCGGCGCCCCCATTCTGACTCGCGGCGCCGTTCGGTCCAGGCAGCGACCCGCGTTCGCTCAGCGCCTGGCCGCTGCACTCGCCGAAACGTCCGAGGAATCGGGCATAACCGACGCGATCGAACATCGGCACGAGTGCAGCGGAGTCTCGTCGGGCCCGTCCGCCATCCTGACGTCATGTCTCGAGAGTTTCCCGAGCCCGCGTCGACCACCGCCGACCCGAAGCCCCTGTTCCTCGACTACCTCGACTACTACCGCGCGACCGTCGAGGCCAAGCTCACCGGCCTCTCCGACGCGGAGCTGCGGCACAGCCGGCTGCCGTCGGGCTGGACCCCGATCGAGCTGCTCAAGCATCTGGTCTTCATGGAGCAGCGGTGGCTGGTCTGGGGCTTCGCCGCGGAGCCGGTCGGAGCGCCGTGGGGTGACAACGGTCCGGACGGCCGCTGGCACGTCGGCGACGACGAGTCCGTCGAGGAGCTCCTCGCGGCGCTGCGTCGCGGTGGGGCGCGGACCCGGGCGATCGTCGAGGCCGCCGACCTCGCCACCCTGGGCGGGGTCGGCGGCCGCTTCGGACCCGAGCAGGAGCCTCCGACGCTGGTCTGGATCCTCTTCCACGTCCTCCAGGAGTACGCCCGGCACGCCGGTCATCTCGACATCGTCCGCGAGCTCGCCGACGGTCACGTGGGGGAGTAGGTCAGTCCTCCGGCGCCGGCCTCGACGCGGTGTCGCGGGACCGCACCCAGGCGGTGAAGGCCTCGACCGCATCGACGACGGTCTCGAAGCGGATCGAGTGGAAGAGGTCGAACGAGTGCTGGGCGCCGGGGAGCTCCGCGTACACGACCGGCTGGGTCGAGACGCCGCGCAGCTCGGTGACGAACCGACGGGCGTCCTCGACGACCACGATCGTGTCCTGGTCGCCGTGGGCGGCGAAGAACGGCGGTGCGTCGGAGCGGAGGTAGGCCGCCGGCGACGTGGGCGAACGTCGGTCGTCGCCGAGCCCGCCGTAGTAGCCGTAGAGCGAGATGACCGCGCTCACGGAGGTGTCCACGCCCTCGAAGCCCGGCTGGAGGTCGGGCACGTCCGGCGTCAGGGCGGCCATGGTCGCCAGATGCCCGCCCGCCGAGCTGCCCGCGACGAAGAGGGTCGTCGGGTCGGCCCCGTACTCGGGAGCGTGCGCGCGGGCCCAGGCGATCACGCGCTTGACGTCGACGAGGGGGTCCGGGAAGGTCGCCGCCGGGCTCAGCCGGTAGTTGGCGCTGACGCAGACCCAGCCCTGGCTGGCGAGCCGGTAGAGCAGCGGACGTGCCTCGCGGTTCTTCCGACCGCTGCGGAAGGCGCCGCCGTGGAGGTGGATGAGCACCGGCGCGTCCGTCGGGCCGGAGCGGCGGCGGTAGAGGTCGAGGCGATTCTGCTTGCCGGCGTCGCCGTACGACAGGTCGCGGATGTGCTCGACGTCGCGGTGACGAAATCGCCACGGCGCGAACAGGATGCGAGCCCAGGGGAGACGTCGGCGGAGGCCGATGGCGAGATCGTCGTCGATCCGGTCTCGCCAGTCGGGCCCGAGCCCCTGGTCCAGTGCCGCGGCGACGACCGGACCGGCTCGGAGTCCGCGCCGCACCAGGATCGACAGGGCGGCGCACGTCAGGGCGGCGAGGCCCACGACGACCCAGCTCCCCGGTCCGTCGAGATCGCCCTGGGCGAGCGCCAACCCGGTCGAGGCGACGAGCCAGTAGATCAGGACGAACGGCAGCTCACTGACCAGGAAGCCGAACCAGTAGCTCCGGTTGGACGGGCTCGAGTGGCGCGGGTGGGGCGGCGCCAGCGCGAGGAAGGTGCACAACCCCGCGAGCAGGACGGTCACCAGGTAGCCGATCGGCACGGCGGGCCACTGTACCCGCGCCGCCGGCGCTTTCGACCTAGCCCCCGAAGGGCACCGCCGGTGGGCCGGTGACTCCGACGTCGAGGGCGTAGACCCAGCCGGCGGCCGCGTCGTCCTCCAGGCCGTAGGTCGCCGTCGTGACGAACAGCCGATTGCGGTCGGGACCGCCGAACCAGCAGCTCGTCGGTCGCGACGTGGGCAGCCAGACGGCCCCGTCCAGCTCGCCGTCGGGGCTGTAGCGGTGCACGGCCGAGCCGTTCCAGATCGCCACCCAGACGAAGCCCTCGTCGTCGACGGTCATGCCGTCCGGTGACACGTCGCCGTCGAGCTGGACGAACTGCCGGCCGGCGCCGAGCGACCCGTCGGCCGGATCGAGGGTGTACGCGTCGATGCGACTCTCGGTGCTCGAGGCGAGGTACATCGTTGCCCCGTCCGGCGACCAGGCCGGTCCGTTCGGCACGGTGAGGCCCGTCAGGACCTGGGTGATCGTGCCGTCCGGGTCGAGGCGATGCAGCGAGCCGACCCCGACGGTGTTGTCGTACGCCATGGTGCTGACCCAGAAGCGGCCCGACGGGTCGCAGACGCCGTCGTTGACCCGGGTCGGCGTGATGGAGTCGTCGGTGACGGTGCCGATCCACTGCAGCGTGCTCGGCTCGGTCAGGACGGCGATGCCGGTGCCCGCGGCGGCGATCCAGGTGCCGGGCGCGCCCAGCCGCGGCGCCACGGCACCGAGCGGGACGTCCACGGCGGCCAGCACCGCGGCCTCGGTGTGCGGCTCCTTGTGGCCGAGCGTGAGGAGTCGGCCGGACAGGATGTCGACGTGGATCATGCGGTCCCCGGTCGAACGGATCCCTTCGCCTAGCTCGCAGCGATAGCCGCTCCATCGGGTGGGTTCGGTGAACTCCATCGGGCACCCTCCGTTCGGGTCGAGGCCGCTCCCGGGCCGCGCTGTACCGCGGGAATCCTCGCAGGTTGCGCCACCGGACGACAGCGCATGCGGGCATCGTGTACCCGCGCCGGCCGGCGCGATGCGTCGTGACGACCGGCATGCCGCGATCGTCCCGTTGTCGAGGGCCGGAAGCGGATGCCCTCCGGTGTCACCGCGACCGTTCGAGCTCGGGGAAGTCGTCCTCGGCGTAGGCCTGCGGTCCCGGTCGGTCGACGCTCTCCGCCTCGTTCGACCGCAGCTCGACCCGTCGGATCTTGCCGGACACCGTCTTGGGGAGATCGGCGAACTCGAGGCGTCGGATCCGCTTGTACGGTGCCAGCCGCTCGCGGGTGTAGCGCATGATGTCGAGCGCGGTGTCCCGCGACGGATCGTGCCCGGCGGCCAGGACGACGAACGCCTTCGGCACGGCGAGCCGGATCGGGTCCGGTGACGGCACGACGGCGGCCTCGGCGACCGCCGGATGCTCCATGAGGACGCTCTCCAGCTCGAACGGGCTGATTCGGTAGTCGCTGGCCTTGAAGACGTCGTCGGCGCGGCCGACGTACGTGATGTAGCCGTCCGCGTCGACCGAGGCGACGTCGCCGGTGCGATAGAAGCCGCCGCGGGTCGCCTCGGCGGTGCGCTCCGGATCGTCGCGATAGCCCACCATGAGCCCCACCGGCCGCCGGGCGAGCTCGATGCAGACCTCGCCGTCGGTGCCGACCTCGTCGCTGACCGGGTCGACGAGCGAGATCACGTACCCGGGCAGCGGCCGGCCCATCGACCCGGGCTTGAGCGGCTGACCGGGCGGGTTGCCGATCTGCGCGGTCGTCTCGGTCTGCCCGTAGCCGTCCCGGACCGTCAGGCCCCAGGCCCGCTGGATCTGCTCGATGATCTCCGGGTTCAACGGCTCGCCGGCCGCCACCACCTCCCGCAGCGAGAGGTCGTACCCCTGGAGGTCGCTCTGGACGATCATCCGCCACACGGTCGGGGGCGCGCAGAAGGTCGAGACGCCGGCGCGGGCCATGACGTCGAGCAGCGCCCCGGCGTCGAACCGGTCGTAGTTGTAGACCAGGACGGTCGCACCGGCGTTCCACGGCGCGAAGATGCACGACCAGGCGTGCTTGGCCCAGCCGGACGACGAGATGTTGAGATGGACGTCGCCGGGCTGGAGGCCGATCCAGTACATCGTCGAGAGATGGCCGATCGGGTACGACACGTGGGTGTGCTCGACGAGCTTCGGCTGCGCGGTCGTCCCCGAGGTGAAGTACAGCAGCAGCGGGTCGTCGGCACGAGTGTCCGAGGGGCGGTCCCACGGCTCGTGATCGGCCGCGGTCGGGTACGCCAGCCAGCCGTCGACCGGACTGCCGTCCACCTGGACCCGAAGGCAGTCGTCGGCGATGCCCTCGAACTTGGCGGCGTCGGCGCCGTGGGCCACGACGACTCGGGCGTTGCCCCGCTGGACGCGGTCGCGCAGGTCGTCCGGCGAGAGCAGGGTGGTCGCGGGGATGATGACGGCTCCCAGCCGGATGCAGGCCAGGGTCAGCTCCCACAACGGGACGCAGTTGCCCAACACCAGGAGGACTCGGTCGCCGTGCCCGACGTCGTGGCTCGCGAGCCAGCCCGCGAGGCGCCGGGACCGGTCGGCCATCTCGCCGTAGCCGATCCGCTGCTCGCTGCCGTCGGGCTCGACCATCCACAGCGCCGTGACGCTGGGCTGGCTGGTCGCGAGATGGTCGAACCAGTCCTGGGCCCAGTTGAAGTCGGTAGGCGAGGGCCAGGTGAACCCCGCGTAGGCCGCCTCGTAGTCGTCGCGACGGGCGAGCAGGAAGTCGCGGGCGGCGCGGAAGCTCGCGGTGGAGTCGGTCGGCATCGGGGGCCCTCCTAGGCTCGCGGACGTCCCACCGCATTCTGGCAGGGGGCGGTCGCCACGCTCCCACGAGACCGAATTCGGGCATGGTGACCATATCGGCCGCTAACGTGCGGTCTCTCGGAACCGTTCTCGACCTTGGGGAAGATCGACGATGCGCAAGAAACCACGGACGTTCGCCGTTCTCGCCGCGACCTCGATGGGCCTGGTGGGCGGCGTCCTCCAGGCCAGCGGCCCGGTCGCCGCCATGCCGGCCACGGATGAGGGCCGGGCCGTTCACCACGGCGTCTGCCACGGAGTCCACGACTGCACGGTGGTCGGCCGGTTCGACGTCAACGGCAACGGTCGCGAGGACCGCGTCGGGCTGGTCAACCACGACCGCGACGGCTACATCCGCAAGGGTCGGGTGACCGTGCGAGTGAAGACCGACCGCGGCCGGCTGGTCAAGCAGCGCGTCGTCGTCAACAACTGGCGCGGCGCGGTGTGGCACGGCAAGGCGGCGCTCGACGGCCGTCGGGGCCGGGAGATCGTGATCGGCGGCGACCGGGACAAGTACACGATGGAGGGCCCGGGCGAGCCGCGCAGCTTCGCCAAGGGATTCCACGTGCTGACCTTCAAGCCCGGCAGCGACCTCGCGAAAGCCTCGTCGCCGGACAACCGCCGGCTGTGGTGGCTGACCAGTCCCGACGGCGTCCGGTCCGGCGGTGACTCGGCGGTGTTCTACCACGAGTGGGGCTGGTGGCGGCAGCGGGTCGACGGCCGGGTCCGGATGCAGAAGCGCTGGCTCTCGACGGGTGGCGCCGCGGGCGTCCGGTCGAAGAAGACCGTATGGGTGTGGCGCGACGGCCAGTGGCGGCATCGGAGCAGCCGGCCGATGTCGGATCCGCTGGACCGTCGCTACGGCGGCTGGCACGCCCGCGGCCTGCCGGTCTGGTAGTCGCCGCGACGACGCCGGAGCAGGTGATCTCGAAGCGACATGGCGGCCATGTCCGTCGGCTAGATTCGTCGCGTGGAGTCGCCTGCGTACCCCCGGCAATGGGAAGCCGACGTCGTGCTCCGCGACGGCAGCACCGCCCACCTGCGGCCGATCCGGCCCGACGACGGTGATGCCCTGGTCGCGTTCTACGCGCGGGTCAGCGAGCAGTCGAAGTACTTCCGGTTCTTCGCGCCGTACCCGGTGCTGTCGGACCGCGACGTCGAGCGGTTCACCCATGTCGACCATGCGAAGCGGGTGGCCTTCGTCATCACCCGGGCCGACGACATCATCGCCGTCGGCCGCTACGACGCGCTCGACGAGCACGAGGCCGAGATCGCGTTCCTGGTACAGGACGACTACCAGGGACGCGGTCTCGGACAGCTGCTGCTCGAGCACCTCGCCGAGGCGGGCCGCGAGCGCGGGTTCGAGCGGTTCGTCGCCGAGGTGCTCCCGGAGAACACCCGGATGATCCAGGTCTTCCGGGAGCAGGGGTACGCCGTCGCCGACGACTTCGAGGACGGCGTGCTCCGGCTGGAGTTCTCGATCGACCCGACCGACACGGCGGTCGGCGTCATGCAGGCCCGCGAGCACCGGTTCGAGGCGACGTCGGTCGAGCGGATCTTCGACGTCGGCAGCGTGGCCGTCGTCGGAGCCAGCCGGCGCCAGGACACGATCGGCCAGATCCTCATCCGCAATCTCGTGCTCGGCGAGTTCACCGGCGCCGTGTACGCCGTCAATCCACAGGCCGACGCGGTCTCGGGACTCCCGGCGTACGACACGGTCCAGGACGTGCCCGGACCGGTCGACCTCGCCGTGATCGCGGTCCCGGCCGAGTCGGTCGCCGACGTGGTGCTCGACTGCGCCGCGAAGGGCGTCAAAGCCCTCGTCGTCATCTCGTCGGGCTTCGCGGAGACGGGGGAGGAGGGCCGGGGGGAGCAGCGCCGGCTGCTCGGGCTGTCGCGCAGCTACGGGCTTCGGCTCGTCGGCCCGAACTGCCTGGGCGTGATCAACACCGCCGCCGGGATCTCGCTCAACGCCTCCCTGTCGCCGCTGATGCCGCCGCGCGGCCGGGTCGGGTTCTTCTGTCAGTCCGGCGCGCTCGGCGTCGCGATCCTCGAGACGGTCGATCGGCGCGGGCTCGGCCTGTCGACCTTCGTCTCCGCCGGCAACCGGGCCGACGTCTCCGGCAACGACCTGCTGCAGTACTGGGAGGAGGACCCGGCGACCGAGGTCGTCCTGCTGTACCTCGAGTCGATCGGCAATCCGCGCAAGTTCTCCCGGATCGCCCGTCGGGTCGGCCGCCGCAAGCCGATCGTGGCGGTGAAGTCGGGGCGGACGACCCAGGGTGTCCCGGTCGGACACGCGGTCCGGCGTACGACCGCGCCGCAGGCGGCCGTCGACGCGATGTTCCGGCAGGCCGGCGTGATCCAGGTCGACACCCTCGACGAGATGCTCGACGTCGCCCAACTGCTCGCCCACCAACCGCTGCCGCGCGGACCACGGGTCGCCGTGGTCGGCAACTCCGACGCGCTCGGGCTGCTCGCCGCCGATGCCGCCACGGCCGCCGGCCTGTCCGTCCGCGAGCCGGTCGCGCTCGGCGCCGACGCGACCGCGGCGGACTTCGAGCGGGCTCTCGACGATGCAATCGACAACCCCGAGGTGGACGCGGTCGTCGCGGTGTACATCCCGCCACTCAACACCAGCGGGGAGGCGGTGGCCAACGTCCTCGCGGCCGTCGGTGAGCAGTCCGACAAGCCGATCGTGTCGACGTTCCTGGCCAGCCACGGCGTTCCCGAGCTGCTGCGGGTGGCCGACGTCGAGGGCGCGGCCGGTCGCGGGTCGGTGCCGTCGTACCCGGCGCCGGAGATGGCGGTCCGGGCCCTCGCCTGCGTCGTCGCGTACGCCGAGTGGTGCGGCCGGCCCACCGGCCAGGTCCGCGGCTACGACGACCTGCGTCGCGGCGACGCCCACCAGCTCGTGTCGGCTCTGGTCGAGGAGCATCCGGACGGCGTCGACCTGACCGGCGACCAGATCACCGAGTTGCTCGGCGCCTACGGCATCGCGACGTCAGAACCGACTGCCGCGGCGGCGGAGGGGACGGCCGAAGGGGCGGCGGAAGGAGCGGTGGAGCTCCTGGTCGAGTCGTTCGAGGACCCGCTGTTCGGCCCGGTGTTGTCGTTCGGCGTCCACGGCCCACCGAGCGAGCTGCTCGGCGACCGGGCGTACCGCATCCCGCCGCTGACCGACGCGGACGCCAGCGCGATGGTGCGGGAGATCAAGGCGGCGCCGCTGCTGTTCGGCTACGGGGGAGCGCCGGTGGTCGATGTCGAGGCGATCGAGGACGTCCTGCAGCGACTCGCACATCTCAAGAACGACCTCCCGGAGGTGGCCCGGCTCGAGTTGCGGCCGGCGGTCGCCGGACCCGACGGCGTTCGCGTCGTGGGCGTGGCCGGACGGGTCACACCGGCCGTCGACGCCCGTACCGACACGCTGGTGCGCCGGATGGGCCAGCCGGTCGGCCTCGGCGACACGCAGGCCGGCTGACCGGCCGCGCCGTGCAAGACTGACCCCATGCCCGAGCACGGACACCGCTCCCCAGACGCGCACGGTCGAGCCGCTGCCGTCCGCGCCACGAGCCACTCCGGCACCGACCGGGTCGGCGAGCTCAAGGGCGCCATCGACGCCAGCGGCTACCACCCGACCATCGTGGCCGACGGGATCGCCGCGGCCCTCGCCGGCGAGCCGGTGCGCTCCTTCGTCGTGCACCACGAGCCCACGTTCGACCGGGAGGAGATCCGGCGCCACGAGACGGTGGTCGTCATGACGCAGACGCGGCTGATCGTCGCGCACACCGACGAGCACGCCGCCGACGACCTGCTGCCGCAGCCGTACACGTCGACCACGACCGAGGCGATCCCGCTGGCGAGCGTCCAGTCGGTCGTGGTCAACCGGATGGTGGCCAATCCGGAGAAGTACGCCGGCGAGTCCGAGCCGCCGACGGTCAGCGAGGTCGTGCTCACCGTCGGCTGGGGCGCGGTCGGTCGAGTGGACCTCGAGCCCGCGACCTGCTCGGATCCCAACTGCGAGGCCGACCACGGCTACACCGGCACGGTCACCTCGGACGACTTCTCCCTCCGAATGAGCGCCGCCGCCGACGGCGAGGAGGCCGTGGCGCAGCTCGTCTCGTTCGCGGCCGACCTGTCCGAGGCGACCGCGCGTCGATGAGTGGCGATACGGGGTTCGTCTCGCCCCGATACCGCGATCGCGCGCTGTCCGACCTGCTGCCGAGCGTCGCCGCCGCGATGGGGCACGGCGACGACGACAACCTGCTCGCCCTGCCGCCGAGCTCACGGTACGTCGTCGTCATGGTCGACGGCCTCGGCTGGCACCAGCTGCGACGCCACGCCGACCTGGCGCCCTATCTCGCGTCGCTGCTCCCCGAGCGGGATCCGCTGACCTGCGGCGTCCCGTCCACGACCGTGACGAGCCTGACCTCGCTCGGGACCGGCCTCCCTCCGGGCGGTCACGGCGTGGTCGGCTACACCAGCCGGATCCCCGGCACCAACACGCTGCTCAACGGCTTGAAGTGGGACGCCGACGTCGACCCGTACGACTGGCAGCCACACCAGACGGTCTTCGAGCGCCTGTCGGCCTCCGGCGTCAAGGTGAGTGCGGCCAACAAGGGCGCCTTCCGGGGCAGCGGACTCACCGTGTGCAGCCAGCGAGGCGCGGTCTACCACGCGGTCGACACGCCCTGGGAGCGGATCGCGGTCGTGAGTGAGCTGGCCGAGCCGGCCGACTCCCTGATCTACGCGTACGAGTCGAGCCTCGACCACATCGGGCACGAGGCCGGCTGCACGGCGGACAAATGGCTCGAGCAGCTCGAGACCGTCGACGCCGACCTGCGACGGCTCCGCGAGAGCCTGCCGACCGACGCGGTCATGGTCGTCACCGGCGACCACGGCATGGTCGATGCCGACGACGCGGGCCGGATCGACGTCGGCGACCTCGTGGGCCTGCTCGACGGCGTGGCCCTGTTGGGCGGCGAGGCCCGGCTGCGGCACCTCTACTGCCGGGTCGGCGCGATGCCGGACGTCGCGGCCCGCTGGGCGGCCACGCTCGGGGAGCGAGCGATCGTGATGACGCAGACCGACGCCGAGGCCGCCGGCTGGTTCGGCCCGATTCGACCGGAGGTCCGGGCCCGGATCGGTGACGTCGTGGTCGCCGCGACCGATCGCAACGCCGTGCTCTCCCGCCAGCACTTCCCGATCGAGACCAAGCTGGTCGGCTTCCACGGCTCGCTCACCGAGGCCGAGATGCTCGTCCCGCTCCTGGTCGACGCCGGCTGACCGCGTCCGGCTGGTCAGCCGAAGGGGAGGACGTCCGGCGAGAGCGCGGCCGCCTTCGCCTTGGCGGCGGTCATCCGGCGGCGATGGTGCTGGCGACACAGCACCTCGTATCCGATGTCGCAGGTGGCGCCGTCCGCGTACGCGACGTCCTCGGTGTCGCCGACGACGATCACCTCGCCCTCGGTCACCATCTCACCGTTGACGGTTCGGGCGTTGTGGGTCGCGCGGGCGCCGCACCAGCACAGCGTCTCGACCTGCAGCACCTCGACCCGGTCGGCGAGCTCCACGAGCCGGGCCGATCCGGGAAAGAGCCTCGTCCGGAAGTCGGTGAGGATGCCGAAGGCGAACACGTCGACCTGCAGCTCGTCGGCGATCCGGGCCAGCTGCTCGACCTGCCCGGCGGTGTAGAACTGCGCCTCGTCGCAGATCAGGTAGTCGATCCGGCCGCCCTGGGTCAGCTCCCGAATGACGTACGTCCAGAAGTCGAAGTCCGGCCGGACCTCGATCGCGTCGACCTTGAGCCCGAGCCGTGACGACAGCGTCTCGGTGCCGGCCCGGTCCTGGCTGGTGAAGATCCGACCGGCTCGGCCGCGGGCCGCGTGGTTGTGGTCCAGCTGCAGCGCGAGGGTCGACTTGCCGCAGTCCATCGTGCCGGTAAACATGACGAGCTCAGCCACGGGCGTACATCCTGCCAGCGGAGTCCGCCTCTGCCGCCGGGCGGGTCAGGCCTCCGGGCGGGCCAGGCCGGCCCACGGGTCGTAGTCGACCTCGAGCGGCTCCTGCTCCGGTCGCTTCGCCTCGGGCACGTGCTGCAGGTTGATCCGGATCCGATACCAGATCGAGCTGCGACCGCGCATGCCGTCGACCAGCGTGTCGGCCGGCTGCAGGTAGTCGACGACGGTGGCATGGCGCGCCTTCCACCGATCCAGCCCGGCCATCGCCTCGTCCTTGGTCTTGGCCCGGGCGATCTCGATCAGCGGCATCGTTTGCTGCCGGCGCCCGACCCCCTTCGGTGGCTTCTCCGCCGGCCCGAGTCGCTCGGCCAGCTCCAGCAGGGCGTCGAGCGAGCCGACCGCGTCGTCCATGCCGGCCCACGGGTCGCCGACCTCCGCATAGCGCTCGAGAACCGTCGGAAGGGTGTAGTCCTCCGGCCGGCAGTCGGCGACCTCGTCCCAGGTGAGCGGCGTCGAGACGCGGGCGTCCGGCTTGGCCCGCACCGAGTACGCCGACGCGACCGTGCGGTCCTTCGCGTTCTGGTTGAAGTCGACGAACACCCCCTCGCGCTCCTCCTTCCACCAGCGGCTGGTCGCGATGTCGGAGGCGCGGGCCTCGACCTCGCGGGCGACCGACTGCGCGGCCAGGCGTACGTCGCGGTAGGGCCAGCGCGGCTCGATCCGGGCGTAGACGTGGAAGCCACGAGAGCCGGAGGTCTTGGGCCACGCGGTCAGGCCGTGGTCCTCGAGCACCTCCTTGGCGACGTACGCGACGTCGAGGATCTGCCGCCAGTCGACGCCCGGGATCGGATCCAGGTCGATGCGCAGCTCGTCGGGATGCTCCAGGTCCTCGGCCTGCACCGGATGCGGGTTGAGGTCGATGCAGCCGAGGTTGACGACCCACGCCAGCGCGGCCGCGTCGCGCACCACGACCTCGTCGGCTTCGGTGCCCGAGGCGTACCGCAGCGTCGCGGTCTCGATCCACTCGGGTCGCTTCGTCGGCGCCCGCTTCTGGAAGAACGCCTCCTTGTCGATGCCCTTGACGAACCGCTTGAGGATCATCGGTCGGCCGACGACGCCCCGCAGTGCGCCGTCGGCGACGGCGACGTAGTAGCGAACCAGGTCGAGCTTGGTGTGTCCGCCGTCGACGAAGACGACGCGATCCGGGTTGGTGATCTTGACCTCGTGGCCGGCGACCTCGAGGACCTGCGACGGCGGCATGCGACCACGATAGATCGCGACGGCACGCGACCGCGCCGGCAGCGGAGCCGATCGGAGCCGGACGGGCGGATGACAGCACAGGGTGGCATTTGTCGGTCGCCGTGGGGCAAGATCGAGTCCCATGCACCCAGCCACCCCGTCGACAGCGTCTGCCCTCGTGAGCATCGAACGGCTCCGAGAGCTGCTGGAGTCCGGCGAGCCGGTGACGCTGTTGGACGTGCGCTGGTCGCTCGGTGGTCCTTCTGGTCGGGCGATCTACGCCGAGGGTCATCTCCCGGGCGCGGTGTTCGTCGACGTCGACCAGGACCTCGCCGCTCCGGAGGGCGCCGGCGGCCGGCATCCACTTCCCGACCCGGAGCGGTTCGCGGCGACGATGCGGGCCGCGGGAGTGCGCCGCTACGACCCCGTGGTGGTCTACGACCAGAGCGACGGCAGCGCAGCCGCCCGGGCCTGGTGGCTGCTGCGCTACCACGGTCACGACGACGTCCGGTTGCTCGACGGCGGATACGACGCCTGGGTGGCCGCCCGCGGCCCGGTGAGCACCGAGGAGGTGCAGCCGCGGTCGGGTGACTTCGTCGGTACGCCCGGAGCGATGCCGGTGCTGGACGCGGCCGGCGCCGCCGCGGTCGCCGATGGCGGTGTCCTGCTGGACGCCCGGGCCGGGGAGCGCTACCGCGGCGAGACCGAGCCGGTCGATCCGGTCGCGGGCCACATTCCGGGCGCTCGCAGCGCACCCACGCGCGACAACGTGTCCGCGGACGGCACGTTCCAGTCGCCGGCGACGCTGCGTACCCGGTTCGCCGCCCTCGGAGTGTCGAGCGCCCAGACCCCGGTCGGCGTCTACTGCGGATCGGGCGTGACGGCGGCCCACGAGGTGCTGGCCCTGCACCTGATCGGCGTCGAGGCGGCGCTGTACGCCGGGTCGTGGAGCGAGTGGATCACCGACCCGGGGCGGCCGGTCGCGACCGGGCCGGCATAGCGTCGCGCCCCAGGTGCCTCCGGCTCACCAGTGGACGCCCCTGAGCAGCCGGGCCAGCAGCAGCTGCTCGCTGGTCGCCGGCTCCTCCCGGCCGGACTCGCCCTTCGCGGCGGCGGAGTCCGGGAAGATCCGGTACGCCAGGTGCAGCACGCGGAACATCGTCTTGGGTGCGAGGGCGTGGATCACCTCGCCGGCCGTGCCCAGCCGGGTGTTGATCTCGTGCGGCTCGTCCTTGATCGCCTCGAGCACGAGATCGGCCGCCTGGGCGGGCGTGATGGTGGGGAACGCGTCGTAGATCCTCGTCGGCGCGATCATCGGGGTCTTCACCAGCGGCATGTGGATCGTCGTGAACGTGATGCCGTCGCCGACCAGCTCGGAGCTGACGACCCGGGCCCAGGCGTCGAGGGCCGCCTTGGACGCGACGTAGGCCGAGAACCGGGGCGGGTTGGTCTGGACCCCGATCGAGCTGACGTTGACCACGTGGCCGCCGCCACCCTGGATCAGCTTGGGCGTCAGTCCCATGACGAGTCGGATCGCACCGAAGTAGTTGAGCCGCATCGTGCGCTCGAAGTCGTGGAACCGGTCGTACGACAGCCGCAGCGAGCGTCGGATCGACCGGCCGGCGTTGTTGACGATGACGTCGACGGTGTCGTGGTCGGAGGCGATCTGCTTCGTGAGCGCGTCGATGGCCTCCAGGTCGGCGAGGTCGCACGGGTAGACGTACGCCCGGCCGCCGAACGCCTCGATCTCGCGGGCCGTGGCGTCGAGCCGGTTCTGGCCGCGGGCCACCAGCAGCGGTATGCCGCCGGCCTGGGCCACCTTGAGCGCGGTCGCCTTGCCGATGCCGGACGACGCGCCGGTGACGACGACGGTCCGGCCGTGCAGGCGGCGGCGCAGTCCGCCGTCGTTGCCGACCGCCGGATCGAGATGCTGCTCCCACCAGTCCCACAGCGCCGGGGCGTACGTCTCCAGGTCCGGGCAGCTGATCCCGGAGCCGGCGAGGGCCTGCTGGGTCGCCCGCGAGGCGAACCGGGTCGGCAGCGACACGTGTCCTAGCACCTCCGGCGGGATGCCGAGCCGGCCGACGGTCTGCCGCAGCACGAGCTGGACCGGTGAGCTGTCGAGCATCGGGCGCAGCGCTCCGGTCACCTGGTCGACGCGCGGCAGCAGCGACGACACTCGACGGTCGAGCGGCACCGCGAACCGCGGCGCCTTGGCGGCGCTGGCCAGCAGATTCAGCACGTCAATGGTCGGCTGTGGATCCGGGTTGACCAGGTGGAAGGTCTGACCGTCCAGGCCCGGCTCGTGCGCGAGCTGGTCCAGCGCGCTCGCCACGTAGTCGACCGGAACGATGTTGGTGTCGCCGAGGTCGACGCCGACCAGCGGCAGCCACTGTGGAAAGGCGTCGCGCAGCCGCTTGAGCAGCGGGAAGAAGTAGTACGGCCCGTCGACCTTGTCCATCGCGCCGGTCGCCGAGTGTCCGACGACGATCGCCGGCCGATAGATCCGCCACGGGACCTGGGCCTCGGCGCGGACCAGCCGCTCCGACTCGAACTTCGTCCGGTGGTACGGCGACGGCAGCCGCTGGCCGGCGTCGAACATCGTCTCGTCGAAGCTGCCGGCGTAGTCGCCGGCGACCGCGATCGACGACGCCTGGTGGAAGCAGCCGGCGCGGAGCGCGGCCGCGAGCGCCAGCACCTCCCGGGTGCCGCCGACGTTGAGGGTCTGGTTCCGCTCCGGCTCGGCGGTCATGTCGTAGAGCGCCGCCAGGTGGAAGACGTGCTCGATCCGCCCGGCATGCGCCGCGATCCAGTCGTCGTCGACGCCGAGGCGAGGCCGAGTGAGGTCTCCGACGACGGGGACGACCCGACCGTCGTCGCGCCAGCCGCGACGCAGCAGGTCCAGTCGGTCCAGCGAACCGCGTCGGACGCTGACGAAGATCTCCCCCGTCCGGTGCTCCAGGAGCCGCTCGACCAGGTGACGCCCGATGAACCCGGTCGCACCGGTCACGAAGTACGCCATGCGCCGACCGTACTCGCGGGGTAACCGGGACTGCCTAGGCCGCCGCCTACTCGTCGTGCGACTTGCCGCCCAGCATGATCTCGTCCCAGCTCGGCACGCTGGTGCGGCGGCGGTCGCGGCGGCGCCGGTTGGGACGTCGACCCGCGGTGGTCGGGGCCGACTCGGAGGTGGCGCGGGCGATCACGTCGATCTCGTCGGAGCCGACCGCGCGATCCGCCTCGTCGGTCAGGTCGATGGTGGGCTCGGACGCGTCGTCGTCCTCGACGGGAGGCGGTGCCGCGGACCGCGAGGGGCGCGGGCGGTGCAGCGGCGTGACCGATGCCGTCTCGTCGACCCGACGAGCGCGCGTCTCGTCGACAGGGTCGTTGAGCTCGGCCTCCGCGACCGCCGACGCGATCGCCATTTCGGTCGGGTCGGGCGTCTCCGGATGGTCGCCGACCAGCGACCGGGCCGCCTCGTCGTCGGCCACGACGAACCGGCCGGGCACGTCGAAGATGTAGTGCGCCGGGCGCCCGCCGCCCGCCGGCGTCACGGTCACGGTCCACCGGCCGTCGTCGCGGCGCCAGGAGTCCCAGGTGGCCTCGGCCGGCTTGCTCCCGCGCCTGCGCAGCTGGGTTTCGACGGCGTCTCCGAGCAGGGTCGCCGGGCCGTCGGAGTACTTGCGGCGGACACCGGAGCGGCGAGCCCGCTCGGCGATGTGCTCCCGCTCGGCGAGGACGGGGACGGCGTAGCCCATGATCCGGTCGACCGGGACCTGCGCGACGGCGGCCACGTCCTCGGGACTCTCCCCGGCTCGAATCCGAGCCTGGATGTCACGTGGTCGCAAGACGCTTTCCATCTGGATCTCCAACTGTCCGAGTCGCGCGCGGTCGCCCCGCAGTGCCGCTCGCAGCCGTTCGTCGGCAAGCACGCGACACTCGTCACCGGCCTCGTCGCGCAGGATCAGGTATCTCCGATCCTCGCTCAGTCCCACGAGGCGCAGGTCGCGCATCTTGTCGCCTCCAGCTGTCCGTGCGCCCCAGTCTCGTCGGCCACGGGGCCCAATCCAAGCCTCCGCGCCGGTGAGTCACGCGCCGAGCTCCGGTCGGCCTCGAGGCAGGGTGAGCCATGCGGTCACCAGGGCCAGCACGCCGAAGCCGAACAACACACCGTACGCGGTGGAGGCGCTCGTCGCATCGACGACCGCCCCGGCGACTGCCGAGCCGGGGGCGACACCCGACACGATTCCGGCCGTCACCCAGGCGATGCCCTCGGTCAGCCGCGCGGACGGCACGGTCTGCTCGACCATCGAGACCGCGGCCACCAGGGTCGGCGCGATCGCGAGACCCGCCAGGAACAGCATGGCGGCGACCAGACTCAGGCTGGGGAGGAACGGGAGCGGAGCGACCGACGCGGCGAGCGCCGTCGCTCCCCATCGCACCCGCGCGGCCGGGCGCTGGCGCAACGTGACCGCGCCGGTGACTAGGCCCGCGATCAGGCTGCCCGCGGCCATCGCGGCCAGCAGCCAGCCCGCGGCCGCGGCCGAGCCCTCCGCCTCGGCGAACGCGACCGAGACGACCTCGGCTCCTCCGAACAGCCCGCCGAGGCCGACCATCACGATCACCAACGGCGTCAGCAGCCGCCAGCCGAGCGGCTCGCGTACTCGCTCGCCGTGCTCGGCGCCGCCGACCGCGGGCTGGGTCGCCCGCTGGCTGCCCAGCCAGAACGATCCGACCACGCACAGGCCGGCCGTCGTCAGGAGCGCCACCACCGGACTCACCTGGGTCGCCAGGACGGTCACCAGCACCGGGCCGACCACGAAGATCATCTCGTCGACGACGGCTTCGAGCGCGAACGCGGTGTCGAGCTGGCGCCGGTCGCGGATCACGTAGCGCCAACGGGCCCGGACGTTCGACCCGATCTGCGGCATCGTCGCGCCGGCGAGCATCGCGGCCGCGTGCGGCAGTGGGGTCGGCTGGTCCGACTCGACCGCGAGGATCGTGAGGACGGTGCCCAGGGCGAAGGCCAGCGCCATCAGCGGTACGACCCGGGCCTGGCCGAAGCGGTCCGCGAGGCGAGCGCCGAACGGCGACACCACCGCACCGGCGACGACCTGGGCCGCCGAGACCGTGCCGGCGAGGCCGTAGGACCCGGTGCGGTCGGCGACGTGCAGCACGATGCCGAGGCCGAGCATCGAGATCGGCAGCCGGGCGACGAAGCCGGCGGCGCTGAATCGCCAGGCCCCGGGGATCTCGAGGATCGTTCGGTAGCGACGCAGCACGGCATGCAGTCTGTCAGTGCGCCTCGACGTCGTCCCGGCATTTGCGGACGGTGGTCGCCGGTGGGCGTCGGGTCGACCGCCGAGGCCGCCGCCTCCGCACATGCGTCGGGGTTGATGGCCCTGAAAGGATGGCGTCATGCCCCGACTCGACACCGCGCCGTATGACGCCCTGCTGCTGGTGTCGTTCGGCGGTCCGGAGGCGCCGCAGGACGTGCGCCCGTTCCTGGAGCGGGTCACCCGCGGCCGGGGCGTGCCCGCGGAGCGACTCGACGAGGTCGCCGAGCACTACGCGGCCTTCGGCGGCCGGTCGCCGATCAACGAGCAGTGCCGGACCCTCCGGGACGCGATCCGGGCCGACCTCGCCAACCAGGGCATCGAGCTCCCCGTCTACTGGGGCAACCGCAACTGGCACCCCTTCCTCACCGACACGCTTCGGCAGATGACGGTCGACGGCGTGCGGCGGGCGGCCGGCTTCGTGACCAGCGCGTACGCGTCGTACTCCGGCTGCCGGCAGTATCGAGAGGACCTCTTCGACGCCGTCGCCGCGGCCGGGCCGGGTGCGCCGCGGCTCGACCGGCTGCGGCACTACTTCAACCATCCCGGGTTCGTGACGCCGTTCGTGGACGCGACCCTGGCGGCCCTGGCCGGCCTCCCCGAGGACCGACGGAAGGCGGCCCGCCTGGTGTTCGTGACGCACTCCATCCCGGTCGCCATGAACGACGCCAGCGGCCGATCCGACGCCACCGAGGGCGGTGCGTACGAGAGTCAACATCGGGACGTGGCCGCCAAGATCGCCGCCACGGTCGCCGACGCCAGCGGGATCGCCCGCGACCACGACCTGGTCTACTGCTCCCGCTCCGGCTCGCCGTCGGTGCCGTGGCTCGAACCCGACATCGGCGACCACCTCCGGACGCTGCGGGCCGACGGGGTCGAGGCGGTCGTCGTCGTGCCGATCGGTTTCATCTCGGACCACATGGAGGTCGTGTTCGACCTCGACACCGAGGCCGCCGAGATCGCCGACGAGATCGGCCTCACGATGGTGCGGGCCGCCACCCCCGGAGCGCATCCGCGGTTCGTCGCGATGGTGCGCGAGCTGCTGTTGGAGCGGGCCGCCGCCGAGCGCGGGGAGGAGCGTCCGCGCCGAACGGTCGGCGCCCTGCCGGCGAGCTGGGACCGCTGCCCGGCGGGCTGCTGCCGCAACGCCCGGGAGCCGGACCGGCCGGCGCTGTGCGGCGTCGACAGTCCCGAGCCGACTGCCGCGAAGGAGCCGGACGCCGAGGAGTCGGACGCGTGAGCCGCCCGACCGACGAGAGCCTGCTCGAGCTGGCCCGCGAGACCGCGCACCAGGCGACCGAGCTGATCCGGGAGCGCCGGCCCGAAGGCCGGGTCGACGTCGCCGCCACCAAGACCAGCCCGACCGACGCGGTCACCGACGTCGACACGGCCGCCGAGCGGCTGATCCGCTCCCGCGTCGGGGCCGCCCGACCCGACGACGGGTTCGAGGGGGAGGAGGGCGGTCGGCAGGCCGGCACGTCCGGGGTCAACTGGGTCATCGACCCGATCGACGGCACGGTCAACTTCGTCTACGGCGTGCCCGCGTACGCGGTGTCCATCGGCGTCGAGGTGGAGGGCGTCGTCCGCGCCGGTGTCGTGGTCGACGTCCCGATCGGGGCCGAGTACACCGCGCTGATGGGGCAGGGAGCGTGGCGGCGCGATCGGGTCGACGGGCCGGCGACCCCGCTGCGGGTGGCGCCGGCCTCCGACCTGACGCAGGCGCTGGTCGCGACCGGGTTCGGCTACGACCCCGAGCAGCGGGCCCGACAGGCGGCGGCGCTGGCCAGCCTGATCACCCAGGTCCGCGACATCCGGCGGATCGGCTCGGCCGCCCTCGACCTGTGCGCGCTGGCCGCCGGTCGGGTCGACGCGTACGTCGAAGAGGGCCTGCAGCCGTGGGACCGGGCGGCCGGCGTTCTCATCGCTCGCGAGGCCGGCGCGATCGTCACCGGGCTGCACGCCGAGGAGCCGGACGAACGCCTGGTCGTGGCCGCCGGACCGGGCCTGTACGACGCGTTTCGGGACCTGGTCGACGAGTGCGGCTTCTGACCGTACGAGAACGGGGGAGAAATCGGGAATGCGCGGGCATCCGTACGTGTTCTACGGGCGCCACTTGCGAGAGGGACGCGCGGGAGCAGCCGAATGTGACCCACATCGCGACTCGCGTCGCGGAATGAGCGTGATCTTCGGCGTCGGATAAGGCACACTGTCCGCCCGCAAAGCCTTTTCGGGCCCGGCACCACCGCACCAGAGCACCGAGACGTTCACCGCGAGGCAGCGGCCTCGCGTCAGGAGAATCCCATGGCAACCGACTACGACGCGCCGCGCAAGACCGAGGAAGACCAGTCCGAGGACAGCATCGAAGAGCTCAAGGCCCGGCGCCACGACAAGAACTCCGGCAAGGTCGACGAGGACGAGGCCGAGGCCGCCGAGTCGTTCGAGCTGCCCGGTGCCGACCTGAGCCACGAGGAGCTCGCCGTCCAGGTCCTGCCGCGCCAGTCCGACGAGTTCACCTGCTCGTCCTGCTTCCTGGTGCACCACCGCAGCCAGCTCGCCGGCGAGCGCAAGGGCCTGCCGATCTGCCGCGACTGCGCGGCCTAGGACTTCGAGCCGTCTCTCGGTGCAAGCGGGTTCTCGGTGCCCTTCAGCGACTTCATCCCCGGCGGTAGGTGCCCCGTCGAACGTACCCAGTAGTCAGCGGCCTTTCGGCTGGCGAACATCCGGGCGAGCTGCATCGCCACGCCCGACAGCGCGACCCAGGTCGCGGCCTCACGCCACGAAACCTCGGGATTCTCCGGATCGGCCGGCGCCTTGCGTCCCACCGCCGTCCGCCAGACGACGTCGACGGCGCGTGCGCTGGCGATGCCGGCGAGCACCGTGGCCGCTCGGTGGTAGAGCTTCCAGGTGCGCTTGCCGGGCTGTTTGTCCCGCTTCGCCTTCGCCATGGCGTCAGTCTCTCACTCCCGGCCGGTCCGTCCAGCCGCCACGGCGGCGGCGAGCCGATCGGGTCGCCGGGTGCTGAGCAGCCAGTACGGCGCGGGGTCGTTCGGATCGTCGATCGCGACCCGGACCGCTGTCGGGATGTAGGGCCGCAGGAGGAGGTACGCCCGGGCGTCGGCGTCGGAGCCGCCGGCCCGACGGGTCTGCTCCGGGTCGAGGGCCTCCACCCGTCCGCACTGCGCCAGCGGGATGTGGGCGCGACCGGCCCGCAGCTGTCCGCCGGCGACCGCGAGCCGAACGGCGCCGTAGCGACCCACGAACCCGCCGACCAGACCCAGCGCCACGGCCGCGGCCAGCCAGGCGGCCCAGGTCGGGGTCGCGAGGACGAAGACCCACCACACCGAGGCGGCGAAGCCGAGCCCGACCAGCCACCAGCTCGCCGGAGCCAGCAGCCGCTCCTCGTACACGGGCTCGTCCACGGCGCCAGCCTGGCACGCGGCGGGCGGCGTACGGCGATAGGGTCGCTGCGATGCTCGACGTACTGATACAGCGACTCGACGACGGGGTCGAACTGCCGCACTACGCCCATCCCGGCGATGCCGGAGCCGACCTGCGGACGACCGTCGACGTGACCCTCGCCCCGGGGGAGCGGGCCGTGGTGCCGACCGGCATCGCGATCGCTCTGCCGGTGGGATATGCGGCCTTCGTCCACCCGCGGTCGGGCCTGGCGGCGCGGGTGGGGCTGTCGATCGTCAACGCGCCCGGCACGATCGACGCCGGCTACCGCGGGGAGATCAAGGTGTGCCTGGTCAACCTCGATCCCGCCGAACCGGTCCGGTTGCGTCGAGGGGACCGGATCGCGCAACTCGTGATCCAGGCCGTCGAGCAGGCGACCTTCCGCGTGGTGGACGACCTTCCCGAGTCGGTGCGCGGCGCCGGCGGCTACGGTTCCACCGGGGGATTCGCCAGCACCGACCCGGCCCAGCAGGAGGCAACCGCGTGATCTTCCGTCGTCGCAAGGGCGCCCACGTCGGTCCGCGGACGCCCGCCGACGAGCCCGAGGAGCCGCCCGCCCCGACCACCCACCGCGAGCGGGTCGGCCCGTGGGACGCCGACGAGCGTGAGGTCGACCCCGACGACGCCAGCACGATCGACCTCGGCGGCATCATCGTGACCGGTCGGCCCGGTCTCGAGCTGCGGCTGCAGACCGACCAGGCCACCGGCGCGGTCGGGGCCGCCATGCTCGCCGGCAAGGACGGCGCGGTCGAGCTGCGAGCCTTCGCCGCCTCCCGCAGCGGCGGCATCTGGGACGAGATCCGCCGGGAGATCGCCGCCGAGGCGTCCAACCGCGGCGGCACCGCGACCGAGACCGACGGCCCGTACGGTCCCGAGCTGCGGTTGAAGGTTCCGGTCAAGTCGGCCGACGGCCGCAGCGGCACCCAGACCAGCCGGATCGTCGGGATCGAGGGACCGCGCTGGCTGCTGCGCGCCACGTACCTCGGCGACGCCGCGACCCAGCCGGATCCCGACGGTCCGCTCGAGTCGGCGGTGCGGGACGTCGTCGTCGTACGCGGTGCGGTCGCGATGGCGCCCCGGGAGCCGATCCCCCTGCAGTTGCCGCCCGGGGCCGGCACTCCGGACGAAGGTGACGACCCGTCCGACGAGGCCTGACCGGCTCCGGTCGGCGTCTACAGTTGATGTCATGGGGATCATGAAGCGCGCCCTCGACCGGATGTCCACGAGCACGGTCGAGCTGGAGGCCGAGGAGCTGCGCGGCGACGCCAAGGCACACGCCTGCCAGCCGATCGCCAAGGCCGGCGACCGCGACGTGGTGTCCGTGCACGGCACCCTGCGCAACGTCACCCTGCGGCCGCGCGGTGGCGTCGCGGCTCTCGAGGCCGAGCTCTACGACGGCTCCGGCACCGTCACACTGGTGTGGTTGGGCCGGCGCCGGATCGCGGGCGTGGATCCGGGCCGTCACATGACGGTGCGGGGGCGCATGAGTCTGATCGACGACGTACGCGTGCTCTACAACCCCCGATACGAGTTGACCCAGTGAGCGAGACCAGCGAGCCGAGCGAGAAGACCCGGATCGCGGCCGAGTACGCCACCGTCGAGCAACTGGTCCGGGCCCAGCTCAGCAAGGCGCTCGGCGGCGTGCGCGGCATGGTCGAGGGCGCCGTCCCGACCGCCACGTTCACCATCGCCTGGATCATCAGCAGCGAGCTGCAGCTGTCCCTGGCGATCAGCGTCGGCCTCGCCGCCCTGCTGGTCGTGGTCCGGGTGGTCCAGCGGCAGACCGTGCAGTTCGTGCTCAACAGCCTGATCGGGATCGGCATCGGGGCGTTGTTCGCGATGCGCTCGGGCGAGGCGAAGGACGTCTTCCTGCCCGGCATCCTCTACAACGGCGCCTACGGGGCGGGCATGCTGATCAGCATCCTGATCGGCTGGCCGGTCGTCGGGTTCCTGCTCGGCACCGTCACCGGCGACCCGACCGGGTGGCACGCCGACAAGCCGATCGTACGGCTGTGCACCCAGCTGACCTGGGTGCTCGCGGCGCCGTGCATCCTGCGGGTGATCGTGCAGTATCCGCTCTACGCCGCCGACCAGCTCGGCTGGCTCGCGACCGCCAAGATCGCCATGGGCTGGCCCCTCCAGGTCGCCGCCCTCGCCCTCATGGCCTACCTCCTCGGCCGCAACCACACCCCCTTGAGCGCCGATCCGCCCCGTCTGACCTGACGATCCGCCCGATCTGACCCGGCCATCCGCCCCGTCTGACCTGACGATCCGCCCGATCTAACCCGACGATCCACCCCGGATGAGCGGGTCAAACGGGGCGGATGAGCGGGTCAAACGGGGCGGATGAGCGAGGGGGTGTCAGTCGCCAGCGGGGTGGGCGTGGGGGGAGAGCAGGGAGGCGAGCGGGCCTTCCTGGTCTTCGGCGGCGACGAACAGCAGCTCGTCGCCGTACTCCAGCGAGCGATCCGGCTCCGGGGTGTGGATCGCCCCGTCGCGGAGGATGGCCACCAGGGCGACGTCGGTCGGCCAGGGGACCTCGCTGACTCGCTCCCCGACGTACGGCGATTCGCGCGGGAGTGTGAGCTCGACGAGGTTCGCGCTGCTCTGGCGGAACGTGAAGAGCCGAACCAGGTCGCCGATCGTCACGGCCTCCTCGACCAGCGCCGACATCAGTCGCGGCGTGGAGACCGAAACGTCGACGCCCCACGCCTCGGTGAACAGCCACTCGTTGTTGGGGTGGTTGACCCGCGCGACGGTACGGCCGACGGCGAACTCGGTCTTGGCGAGCAGCGACACGACGATGTTGACCTTGTCGTCTCCGCTGGCGGCGATGACCACCTGGCAGCTGCCGAGCCCGGCCTCCTCCAGCGACGACATCTCGCAGGCGTCGGCGAGCAGCCACTGTGCGTCGGGCACGATCTCGGACTTGATGGCCTTGGGGTCCTTGTCGATGAGCAGGACCTGGTGACCGTTCTCGAGCAGCTCCTGGGCGATGGATCGGCCGACGGCCCCGGCGCCCGCGATCGCGACCCGCATCAGTCCTCCTTCGGACCGGCGGCGAGGGCCGCGTGGACGGCCTCGCTCCGCTCGTCGAGCATGAACAGGTTCACCAGGTCGCCCTCCTGGATCACCGTGTTGCGGTCGGGGATCATGCCGGAGCCGAGCCGGGTCAGGAACGCCACCCGGGCGCCGGTCTGGTCCTGCATCTCGAGCACCGTACGTCCGACCCACGACACCGGAGTCGGGACCTGGTCCACCCGGACCGTGCCCGACGGATCGCGCCACAGCGGCTCCGCGTCCTCGGGCAGCAGCCGGCGCAGCACCTGGTCGGCCGACCACGTCACGGTCGCGACGGTCGGGATACCGAGCCGCTCGTACACCTCGGCCCGCCCCGGGTCGTAGATCCGGGCCACGACGGTGTCGATGCCGAACTGCTCGCGGGCGACCCGGGCCGAGATGATGTTGGAGTTGTCGCCGCTGGAGACGGCGGCGAAGGCGTCGGCCCGGTCGATTCCGGCCCGAAGCAGGACCTCCCGGTCGAACCCGAACCCGGTCACCGTCGTACCGGAGAAGGAGGGGCCTAGCCGGCGGAACGCGTCCGGCTTCTGGTCGATGACCGCGACGGTGTGCTCGCGCTGCTCGAGGCTGCGGGCCAAGGTCGAGCCGACCCGGCCACACCCCATGATCACGACGTGCACAGAGACCTTCCCGTAACGGTGATGTCAGCACGCCGACGCTACACCCCTGCGGGTCTCGGCCCGGATCTGACCGGCCCTAGCGCTAGCATCCCCCCACGTGGGCCTCACCGACTCGGCCAAGCGAGTTCTGCTCGGTCGCAAGCTCCGCAGTACGCAGCTGCACGAGACGCTGCTGCCGAAGCGGATCGCGCTGCCGGTGTTCGCCAGCGACCCGCTGTCGAGCGTCGCGTACTCGCCGGACGAGATCTTCCTCATGCTGTCGCTCGCCGGTGTCACGGCGTACACCTTCTCCTGGAAGGTCGGGCTGGCCATCGCCGTCGTCATGCTGGCGGTGGTCGCGTCGTATCGACAGAACGTGCAGGTCTACCAGAGCGGCGGGGGCGACTACGAGGTCTCGACCACCAACCTCGGTCCGACCGCCGGCCTCGGCGTCGCGAGCGCGCTCCTCGTCGACTACGTCCTGACGGTCGCGGTGTCGATCGCCTCCGCGTCCCAGTACGCCGCAACGGCGATCGAGTCGTTCCAGGGACATCAGGTACCCCTGGCGGTCGCGGCCGTGATCTTCCTGACCGCGATGAACCTGCGGGGAATACGCGAAACCGGCACCGCCTTCGCGATCCCGGCGTACCTGTTCATGATCGCCGTCCTGGGGATGGCCGCTGTCGGATTCGTGCGATACCTGTTCGGTGACCTGCCCGCGGCGGACACCGCGGAGTATCAGCTGCTGCCGGAGTCCGAGTACGAGCAGGGCCTGGTCGGGCTCGCGGGCGCGTTCCTGCTGCTGCGGGCCTTCGCCTCGGGCTGCGCCACGCTCACCGGGATCGAGGCGATCAGCAACGGCGTTCCGGCGTTCCGCAAGCCCAAGGGGCGTAACGCGGCGACGACGCTGGCGGTTCTCGGCGGTATCGCGGCGACGATGGCGATCTCGGTCGTCGTCCTCGGCAACCTGACCGACGTCCGCGTGGCCGAGGATCCGGCGAACCATCTGGTCGGCCCCGACGGCGAGCTCGTCGGAGAGGAGTTCCACCAACAGCCGGTCATGACGCAGATCGCCGACGCCGTCTTTCGTGAGTTCTCGCCGGGCTTCTACCTCGTCGCCGCGACGACCGGGGTGATCCTGGTGCTCGCGGCCAACACGGCCTTCGGCGGCTTCCCGGTGCTCGGGTCGATCCTGGCCCGCGACGGCTACCTGCCGCGTCAGCTCCACACCCGTGGCGATCGCCTGGCCTTCAGCAACGGCATCGTTCTGCTGGCGGTGTTCGCGATCCTGCTGATCATCGCGTTCGACGCCGAGGTCACGCGCCTCATCCAGCTCTACATCGTCGGCGTCTTCGTCGCGTTCACGACCGGTCAGATCGGCATGGTCCGGCACTGGACGCGGCTGCTCCGGACCGAGCGCGATCCCTGGGTACGCCGTCGCATGCACCGCAGTCGCCTGATCAACGGATTCGGGCTGTCGGTCACCGGCGTCGTGCTCGTCGTCGTCCTCCTGACCAAGTTCACCCACGGCGCGTGGATCGCGATCGTGGCCATGGGCGGCCTGTTCTTCCTCATGCGAGGGATTCGTCGACACTACGACCGGGTCGGACAGGAGCTCGTCGCCGAGAGCGAGGACCAGACGCTGCCGTCCCGGGTGCATGCCATGGTGCTGGTGTCCAAGATCCACAAGCCCACCTTGCGAGCTCTCGCGTACGCGCGCGCGTCGCGGCCGAGCACCCTCGAGGCCGTCACCGTCGACTTCGACACCGAGACCACGCGGACCCTCGTCGACGACTGGGCGGCGCGCGGTATCGACGTCCCACTCAAGGTTCTGGCGTCGCCGTACCGCGAGGTGACCCGGCCGATCGTCGACTACGTACGGAGCGTTCGGCGTAAGAGCCCGCGAGACATCGTGACCGTGTTCATCCCGGAGTACGTCGTGGGTCACTGGTGGGAGCAGTTGCTGCACAACCAGAGCGCCCTGCGGCTCAAGGGACGGCTGCTCTTCATGCCGGGCGTCATGGTCACGAGCGTGCCCTACCAGCTGCGTTCGTCCGAGGCGGCGAAGCGTCGGGCCGGCCGGGAGCAGCCGGGCGAGGTTCGGCGTGGCTCGGTGCCGAGGCGAAAGCCGTGAGCGACTCGTCCGCGCTGCCCCACCGGTGGCGTGTGGGCGACCGGCGCCGGGTCGGCCCGGTCGATCGCTTTCGACATCCGGGACGCGTCGTCGCCGGCGGTTTCGCGCTGGCGACCCTGATCGGCACGGGCCTCCTGTCCCTGCCGGGGGCGACCAAGTCCGGTGAGCGGGCCAGCTTCGTGGACGCGCTGTTCACGTCCACGTCGGCGGTCTGCGTCAACGGCCTGATCGTCGTCGACACCGGCGGCTACTGGTCGACCTACGGCCAGGTCGTCATCTTGATCCTCATGCAGGTTGGCGGCCTGGGCATCATGACGATGGCCACGCTCGCGACCTTGCTGATCTCGCGTCGAATGGGACTACGGGCCCGCTTGTTCGCACAGGCCGAGACCCAGGCGGTGCGGTTGAGCGACGTTCGGCGGGTCGTTCGCAACGTCGTCATCTTCAGCGCGGTGACCGAGTTCGTGGTCGCGGTGATCCTCACCCTTCGTTTCGCGATCACGTACGACATGGCGGTGGACAGCTCGATCTATCACGGCGTCTTCCACTCGGTGTCGGCGTTCAACAACGCGGGCTTCTCGCTGAACGCGGACAGCCTGGTGCGATTCATCGGCGATCCCTGGGTGACGGGCACCATCGCCGCCGCGTTCATCGTCGGCGGGCTGGGCTTTCCGGTGGTGTTCGAGCTGCTGCGGGCGTGGCGCCACCCGAGCTCCTGGTCGGTGTTGACCTGGCTCACGGTCAGTGTGAGTGGCGTCCTCCTCGTCCTGGGAACGGTAGTGCTCACCTTGAGTGAGTACTCCAATCCGCACACTCTCGGGCCGCTGAGCGGGCCGGACAAGGTCCTGGCGGGCTTCTTCGCCGCCGCGACGCCGCGGTCGGCCGGGTTCAACAACATGGACGTCTCGCAGATGTCGTCGGAGAGCTGGCTGCTCACCGACATCCTGATGTTCATCGGCGGCGGCAGTGCCAGCACGGCGGGCGGGATCAAGGTCACCACCTTCGGACTTCTGGCCTTCGTCATCTGGGCGGAGCTACGCGGCGACACGCAGGTCAACGTCCGCTACCGGCGGATCCCCGAAGGCACCCAGCGACAGGCCGTCGCGATCGGCCTGATCGGCGTGGGGCTCGTCGCCGTCAGCACCTTCGTCCTGCTGGGACTGGCCAGCCACGACCTGGATCGCATCGTGTTCGAGACCATCTCGGCGGTCTGTACGGTCGGACTCTCGACGGGCATCACCGCCGACATCCCGGACAGCGGGCAGGTGCTGATCGTCATACTGATGTTCGTAGGTCGAATTGGGCCATTGACGCTCGGCTCCGCGCTCGCGCTGCGGGACCGAACGAGACGTTACGAGCTGCCGGAGGAGCGACCGATCGTTGGCTGACAAGAAGAAGGAGCCCGTCGTCGTGATCGGGCTCGGGCGTTTCGGGACGGCGCTGGCTCTGGAGCTCACCCGCGAGGGGACCGAGGTTCTCGCGATCGACAGCCGTCAGCGGGTCGTGCAGGACCTCACGGGACAGTTGGCCCATGTCGTGACGGCCGACGCGACCGACCTGGAGGCACTCAACCAGCTCGGCGTACCCGACTTCTACCGCGCCGTGGTCGCCATCGGCGGAGACCTCGAAGCCAGTGTCCTCACGACGTCGCTGTTGATGGAGCTGGAGATCGAGGACATCTGGGCGAAGGCGGTCAGCCTGCAGCACGGCCGGATCCTCGAACGCATGGGCGCCCACCACGTGGTGTTCCCCGAGCACGACATGGGGGAGCGGATCGCCCATCTCGTCAGCGGTGGCGTGATCGACTACGTCGAGCTGGGGACCGACTTCGCCGTCGTACAGACGCACGCGCCACGCGAGCTGGTCGGCGCCACCTTGGACGACGCGGTGCTCCGCGAGCGGTTCAACGTGTCCGCCGTCGGCATCAAGCGCCAGGGCGAGGACTTCGATCTCGTGCCGGCCGACACCGTCCTGCTGTACGACGACGACATCCTTGTGGCCGGCAAGATCCGGGACATCGAGAAGTTTGCCGAGCGAGTGTGACGTTGCCGCGGCTCAACCGACGAAGCGGTATCCCATCCCGGGCTCGGTGAGGAAGTACCGCGGTCGGGCCGGGTCCGGCTCGAGCTTGCGGCGCAGCTGCGCCATGTACACGCGCAGGTAGTGGGTCTCCTTGTCGTACGACGGGCCCCACACCTCGTGCAGCAGCTGCCGCTGTCCGACGAGGCGCCCCGGCCGGCGTACGAGGGCCTCGAGCAACCCCCACTCGGTCGGGGTCAGCCGTACGTCGGCGCCGTCGCGCACCACCTGCTTGGCTCCGAGGTCGATCCGGAACGCCGGCGTCTCGACGACCTGGTCGGCGTCGGCGACTCCGGAGCGGCGCACGGCGGCCCGTACGCGGGCCAGCAGCTCGTCCATGCCGAACGGCTTCGTGACGTAGTCGTCGGCACCTTCGTCGAGGGCTTCGACCTTGTCGTCCGAGCCGTGCCGCGCGGACAGCACGACGACCGGGACCGGGCTCCACGACCGCAGCCGGCGCAGCACGTCCACCCCGCTGAGGTCGGGCAGGCCCAGGTCGAGCAGGACCACGTCCGGCCGCTCCTCGCGAGCGACGTCGAGTGCGGTCCGGCCGTCGCCGGCGACGTGGACGTCGTAGCCGCGAGCCCGGAGGTTGATCGACAGGGTGCGCACGATCGCCGGCTCGTCGTCGACCACCAGGACCGCCGTCACCGGGTCACCTCGCTCGCGCTGGCGCGTCGGCGGTCCGACTCCACCGGTGCCGCCCGCAGGTCGACGATCATGGTGAGGCCGCCGCCGGGGGTGTCCTCGGCGACCAACGCGCCGCCCATCGCCTCGGTGAGGCCCTTCGCGACCGCGAGGCCGAGGCCGACGCCGTCACCGCCGGGGGCGTCGCCCAGGCGCTGGAACGGCTCGAAGATCAGCTCCTTCTCGGGATCCGGGACGCCGAGGCCTCGGTCGACGACACGCAGCTGGACGCGGCCACCGAGGCTGCTGCCCGCGACCCGGACGCCGGTGCCCGGCGGCGTGTGCTGCAGCGCGTTGTCGACCAGGTTGGCGACGACCCGCTCCAGCAGACCCGGGTCGACCTCGACGTCGGGCAGGTCGGCGGCGAAGTCGAGCTCGACCCGCATCGGGTCGTGCACCGCGCCGATGCAGCGGGCGACCACGTCCTCCAGGCTGACGGCGCGTCTGGTGGGGGTGACGGCGCCGGTCTGCAGTCGGCTGAGGTCGAGCAGGTTCGCCACGATGCCGTCCAGTCGGTCGGCCGACTCCTCGACGGCCGCCAGCAGCTCGCGCTCGTCCTCGGGCGCCCAGTCCATGTCGTCGGCGCGCAGGCTCGAGATGGCCGCCTTGATGCCGGCCAGTGGCGTACGCAGATCGTGCGACACGGCCGCGAGGAGCGCGGTCCGGATCCGGTTGCCCTCCTCCAGCTGCCGGGCGTTGGCGGCCTGGCGGGCCAGATCCTCTCGCTCCAGGACGACGGCGAGGTGGGTGGCGAACGCCGCCAGGACCCGATGCTCGTGCGCCGCCAGCAGCCGGCCACGCAGGGCGACGCTGGTGCTGCCGGAGACCTCGGCCTCGGCGTCGGCGCGGTCGGGGTCGGTCGCCGGGTTCTCCCCGACCGACGCCACCGGTTGCCAGCCACCGCCCTCGACGCGCCGGAGCAGCGCCGCCGACGTCGCGCCGAAGGTCTCGCGCAGCAGGTCGAGCAGGGCGACGACGCCGTGGTCGGTGCGCAGCAGCGCCTGGTTGAGCATGGTGAGTGTGTTGGCCTCGACCTGGGCCCGGCTGGCCTGGACGCGGCGCCGCTCGGCCAGGTCGACGACGGACGCGACCGCCAGGGCGACGAGCAGGAAGAGGACGAGCGCGGCGACGGCGACCGGCTCGGCGATGCTCAGCGTGTGGATCGGGTCGATGAAGAAGAAGTTGAGCAGCAGCGCGTCGAGCACCGCGGCCGAGACCGCCGGCCACCAGCCTCCGACGAGCGCGCAGGCGACCGTCAGGGTGAGGAACAGCATCGCCTCGAACGTCAGGTCGTGCAGGTCTCGGGTGACGTCCAGGATGCCGGTGAGCAGCAGCGAGCCGGCGACGGCCAGGAGCCAGCCCGCGATCCGGCGTCGTTCACCGATCGCGGGACCCCGGGACGGTGTGAGGGCGCCGCGGCCGGCGTACTCGTGGGTCACCAGATGGACGTCGATGTCGCCGGACCCGGCGACGATGCGCTCGCTGACGCCGACGGCCAGCATCGCCTTCCAGCGTCGGCGCCGGCTGACTCCGACGACGATCTGCGCGGCGTTGACCCCACGGGCGAATTCCAGGACGGCCTCCGCGACGTCGTCGGCGATGACGGTGTGATGGCTGCCGCCGAGCTCCTCGGTCAGGGCGCGCTGCCGGGCGAGCTGCTCGGGGTTGGCCGCGACCAGGCCGTCGCTGCGCGAGACGTACACGGCATGCAGCTCGCCTCCGGCGCCGCGGGACGCGATCCGCGCGGCCCGACGCAGGAGTGCCTCGCTCTCGGGCCCGCCGGTGAGGGCGACGACGACCCGCTCGCGGGCCGGCCAGGTGGCGGCGATGCCCTCGGCGTTGCGGTACTTCTCGAGCGCCTCGTCGACCCGGTCGGCCAGCCACAGCAGCGCCAGCTCGCGGAGGGCCGAGAGGTTCCCGACTCGGAAGTACCGCGTGAGCGCGGCGTCGACCTTCTCCGGCGCGTACACGTTGCCGTGTGCCATCCGCCTTCGCAGCGCCTCCGGCGTGATGTCGACGAGCTCGATCTGGTCGGCCCGGCGCACGACTTCGTCCGGGACCGTCTCGCGCTGCTTCACGCCGGTGATCGACTCGACGGCGTCGTTGAGCGACTCGAGGTGCTGGATGTTGAGGGTGGAGATCACGTCGATGCCGGCGTCGAGGAGCTCGTCGATGTCCTGCCAGCGCTTGGCGTTGCGGCTGCCGGGCACGTTGGTGTGGGCCAGCTCGTCGACCAGCGCCCGCGTCGGCCGGCGAGCGAGTGCCGCATCGACGTCGAACTCCTCGAAGGTCGCGCCGCGGTAGGTCATCGCCTTGCGGGGGATCACCTCGAGGTCGCCGATCTGCTCGGCCGTGTGGGCCCGGCCGTGCACCTCGACGAAGCCGACCACGACGTCGCGGCCGCGATCCATGGCGCGCCGGCCCTCACAGAGCATCGCGAAGGTCTTGCCGACCCCGGGCGCGGCGCCGAGGTAGATCCGCAGGCTGCCCCGCTTCATGTCGTCATTCTTGCGCGTCGAGCGCGAGATTGAGGTCCAGTACGTTGACCCGCGGCTCGCCGAGGAACCCGAAGGTTCGGTCGTCGGTGTGCTCGGCTACGAGGTGGAGCACCTCGGAGATGTCCAGGCTCCTCGCCTCGGCGACTCGCGGCGCCTGCAGGCGGGCGTTCGCCACCGAGATGTCCGGGTCGAGCCCGGATCCCGACGAGGTCACCGCGTCCACCGGCACCTCGACGTCGGCGTCGAGGCCGTTCTGCTCGCGGTACGCCGCCGCTCGCCTGGCGATCGCCTCGAGCAACGCGGGGTTCGTCGGACCGAGGTTGGAGCCGGAGCTCAGCGTTCCGTCGTACTTCACCGCGGACGGTCGCGGATGGAAGTAGATCGGCTCGGTGAAGGGCTGCCCGACGAGCTCGGAGCCGACCACCTGGCCGTCCCGCTCGATCAGCGAGCCGTCGGCCTGGTCCTCGAAGACGGCCTGGGCGATGCCGGTCACGACGAGCGGGTACGCCAGGCCGGTGATCACCGTGAACAGCAGCAGCATTCCGAGCGCGGCCTGGATCTGGCGACGCATCACGACACTCCCAACGCGACGATGACGATGTCGATGAGCTTGATGCCGATGAACGGGATCACCACTCCTCCGAGCCCGTAGATCAGCAGGTTGCGGCGCAGCATCACCTCGGGGTTCTCGGCCCGGAACCGGACGCCACGCAGCGCCAGCGGGATCAGCGCCACGATGACGAGCGCGTTGAAGATGACCGCCGACAGGATCGCCGAGTGCGGCGAGTCGAGGCTCATCACGTTGATGTCGTCCAGCACCGGGAGGACGCCGGAGAACATCGCCGGGATGATCGCGAAGTACTTCGCCACGTCGTTCGCGATCGAGAACGTGGTGAGCGAACCCCTGGTGATGAGCAGTTGCTTGCCGATCTCGACGACCTCGATGAGCTTGGTTGGGTCGGAGTCGAGGTCGACCATGTTGCCGGCTTCCTTGGCGGCCTGGGTGCCGGTGTTCATCGCGACACCGACGTCGGCCTTCGCGAGCGCCGGTGCGTCGTTGGTGCCGTCGCCGGTCATCGCGATCATCGCGCCGCCGGTCTGTTCCCGCTTGATCAGCTCCATCTTGTTCTCCGGCGTGGCCTCGGCGAGGAAGTCGTCGACGCCCGCCTCGTCGGCGATCGCCTTGGCCGTCAGGGGGTTGTCGCCGGTGATCATCACGGTGCGGATGCCCATCGCACGGAGCTGGTCGAAACGCCTCCGCATGCCGTCCTTGACCACGTCTTTGAGGTGGATGACGCCGAGGACACGGGCGGCGCCGGTGCGCGTGTCGCGCTCGGCGACCGCCAGCGGGGTCCCACCTCCCACGGAGATGCCGTGGGCGATGGTCTCGACCTCGCTCGGCACCGCGCCTCCGAAGTCCTCTACCCAGGCTCGTACGGCGTCGGTGGCGCCCTTGCGGATCGCGACGCCGTCCCGGTCGACGCCGCTCATCCGGGTCTGGGCGCTGAACGGCACGAGCTCGCCGCCGTCCTGCCCGTTCTCCGTCAGGCCGAACCGCTTCTCGGCGTACGACACGATCGATCGACCCTCGGGGGTCTCGTCGGCGAGGCTCGAGGCGTACGCCGCCGCGGCGAGGTCCTCGTCGAGCACGCCCGGAGCGGTCAGGAACGCGGCCGCCTGCCGGTTGCCGAGCGTGACGGTGCCGGTCTTGTCGAGCAGCAGGGTGTCGACGTCGCCGGCGGCCTCGACCGCGCGACCGGACATGGCGAGGACGTTGCGCTGCACCATCCGGTCCATCCCGGCGATGCCGATCGCCGACAGCAGCGCGCCGATCGTGGTCGGAATCAGGCAGACCAGCAGCGCGACGAGGACGATGACGTCCTGCTCGGCGCCGGAGTAGATCGCGAACGGCTGCAGGGTCACGACCGCGAGCAGGAAGATGATCGTGAGACCCGCGAGCAGGATGTTGAGGGCGACCTCGTTGGGCGTCTTCTGCCGCTCGGCGCCCTCGACGAGGGCGATCATCCGGTCCAGGAAGGTCTCGCCCGGACGGGCCGTGATCCGGACGACGATCTCGTCGGACAGCACCTTGGTGCCGCCGGTGACCGCCGAGCGGTCCCCGCCGGACTCCCGGATCACCGGTGCCGACTCGCCGGTGATGGCCGACTCGTCGACGCTGGCGATCCCTTCGACGACGTCGCCGTCGCTCGGGATGACCTGACCTGCCGACACGACGCACTCGTCGCCCACGCGGAGCTGGGTCGCGGGGACCTCCTCGATCGACCCGTCCGGGTGGCGGCGCCGGGCCGTCGTCTCGGTGCGGGTCTTGCGCAAGGTCTCGGCCTGCGCCTTGCCGCGGCCCTCGGCCATCGCCTCCGCGAAGTTGGCGAACAGCACGGTGAACCAGAGGAACGCGGCGACCAGACCGCTGAAGACGTTGTCCGACGCGGACGAGTCGGACAGGTCGCGGACGAACAGGATCGTCGTCAGCACGCTGCCGACCAGGACCACGAACATCACCGGGTTGCGCGCCTGGATCCGCGGGTCCAGCTTGCGGACGCTGTCACCGAGGGCTCGCCGCACGATGGCCGGGTCGAACAGCGACCGCGTCGGAAGCGGGTGTCGGTCGCGGGCACTGCTGCCGACCGGGCGGACTGTTGTCGTTGGCATGCTGGTGGACTCCTACAGGGACAGCTGCTCGACGATGGGGCCGAGCGAGAGCGCGGGGAAGAACGTCAGGCCGGAGACGATGAGCACGACGCCGGTCACCAGGCCGACGAACATCGGCGTGTGGGTCGGGAAGGTCGCCGACGACGCGGGGACCGGTTGTTTGCAGGCCATCGAGCCGGCGATCGCGAGCACCGGGATGATCAGGAAGAACCTTCCGACCAGCATCGCGATCCCGAGCGTCGTGTCGTACCAGGTCGTCGCCGTCGTGAGGCCGGCGAACGCGGACCCGTTGTTGTTCGAGGCCGAGGCGAAGGCGTAGAGGATCTCGGACAGTCCGTGGGCTCCCGGGTTGGCCTGGGAGGCGACCGCCGAGTCGAGCACGGCCGACGCCGCGGCGAAGCCGAGCAGGACCGCCGGCATGGCCAGCAGGTAGAGCACGACGAGCTTCATCTCGGACGACTCGATCTTCTTGCCGAGGTACTCCGGCGTTCGGCCGATCATCAGCCCGGCGATGAACACCGACAGGATCGCCATGATCAGCAGCCCATTGAGGCCGACGCCGACGCCGCCCGGGCTGACCTCGCCGAGCATCATGTGCAGCAGCGGCACGCCACCGCCCAGCGGGGTGTAGCTGTCGTGCATCGAGTTGACCGAGCCGTTGGACGTGCCGGTCGTGGCGGCGGCCCAAAGACCCGACGCCTCCGGACCGAAGCGCAGCTCCTTGCCCTCGAGGTTGCCGCCGGGTTGGTCGGAGGACGTGCTCTGGTCGACCCCCAGCGAGTCGAGGTTGGAGTTGCCGCCGGTCTCGAGGCCCATCGCGAGCAGCGACATCCCGACCCAGACGACGAGCATGATCGCGAAGACCGCCCGGCCCTGCCGCTTGTCGCGCACCAGGTAGCCGAAGGTGAAGGCGAGGGCGAACGGGATGATCAGGATCGCCCACATCTCGACGAAGTTGCTGAACGGTGTGGAGTTCTCGAACGGGTGGGCGGAGTTGGTGTTGAAGAACCCGCCGCCGTTGGTGCCGAGCTGCTTGATCGCGATCTGGTCCGCCGCCGGGCCGCCGGGGATGACCTGACTACCGCCCTCGACGGTCGTGACCGTGGTGTTGCCGCTGAAGTTCTGGATCACGCCCTGGCTCACGAGCACGATCGCCACGAGGAACGCCATCGGGATCAGGATCCGCACGGTCGTCCGGGTCAGGTCGACCCAGAAGTTGCCGAGCGTGCTCGCCCGCCGGCGCGCCAGGCCGCGGATCAGCGCCGCCAGCACGGCCATCCCGGCGGCGGCCGAGACGAAGTTCTGCACCGTCAGGCCGAGCATCTGCGTGAGATGGCTCATCGTGGCCTCGCCGCCGTACGACTGCCAGTTCGTGTTGGTCATGAAGCTGACGGCGGTGTTGAACGACAGGTGCGGCACCACGCCGGGCAGGTCGTTGGGGTTGAGCGGAAGTCCGGCCTGCACCCGGAGCAGGGCGTACAGCAGCAGAAAGGACACCAGGCTGAACGCCAGCACGGAGTACGCGTAGACCTTCCAGTTCTGCTCCTTGTCGGGATCGACCCGGCAGGCCCGGTAGATCACGCGCTCGACCGGGAGGAAGACCCGGTCGCCCGGTGCCTTGCGGTCGTCGCCGTAGACCCGGGCGATGTACCAGCCCAGGGCCGGGGCGGTGACGAGCAGGACGACGATGAGGGCGGCGAACTGCGCCCAGGCCGCGCCGGTCATCTAGAACCGCTCCGGGAAGAGCAGCGCACCGATGAGGTAGCCCGCGAGCGCCATCGCGACCACGAGGCCGACGATCTGGTCGCCGCTCATCGCGGACTCTCCGCCAGCTCGCGGTCCGACTCCGCAGACGCCTTGTCAGCCGGCTCAGGCCCGGACGCGACGATCCGGTCGCAGAAGCGTACGTAGCCGACGCACACTGCGAAGAACGCCACCGCCAGGGCCACGAAGAGAACATCGGTCATGCCGCCAGTGAAGTCCGCCGCCATGCGGAAGCGGAGCGACTTGACGAGGCCTTGACGCTTCTTGACGCGATCTTGACGCAGACGACGGATCTTGAGGGGTTTCGGTAGCGATGGCTACCCGAAACCCTCAAGATTCGTCGAGTGGTCTGGCCTCAGACCTTGCGCTTGAGGGCTCGCACCGACAGGACGGAGAAGACCGCCGCGATGCCGGCCGCCCAGAGCAGCGACGTGATGATCGGCTCGGCCTCGGCTCCGGTGACCATGAGCCCGCGGCAGGCGTCGGCCAGGACGCTCACCGGGTTGTTCTCGACGATCGGCTGCAGCCAGCCCGGCATGGTGTCCGACGGGGCGAACACGTTGCTCACGAACGTGATCGGGAACAGCGCGGTGAACCCGAAGAGCTGGACGTGCTCGGGGTCCTTGGACACCACGCCGACCAGGACCGACACCCACGAGAACGCCAGCGCGAACACCAGGACGAGGACGATCGCGCCGAGCAGGCCGAACACCGAGGTGTCGATCCGGAACCCGAGCGCGTAGCCGACGCCGAGCAGCAGGGCGAACGACCAGGCCTGCTTGACCATATCGGCCGTGATGCGCCCGGCGAGCGGGGCCCAGCGGGCGATCGGGAGCGACCGCAGCCGGTCGAAGACGCCCTTGGTCAGGTCGGTGTTGAGGCCCATCCCGACGTACATCGTGACGAAGAACATGTTCATCACGATCAGGCCGGGTAGCGTCATCGTCAGGTAGTCGCCCGGTGACCCGCCGATCGCGCCGCCGAAGACGTAGGTGAACAGCAGCACGAACAGGATCGGCTGGAAGCTGAAGTCACCCAGCTCCCACGGGTTGTGTCGGATCTGGACCAGCGTCCGCCAGGCGAGCGTCATCGACTGGCGCATTCCCTGGATCGGGCTGACCCGGGACGGAAGGTCGCGGGGGATCGGCTCGACGGCCGTCGCGGCGTTCATCGCAGGGCCTCCTCGGTCTCGGGCTCGGCGTCGTCGTGCTCTTCGGCCGGGTGGCCGGTCAGGGAGAGGAACACCTCGTTGAGGCTCGCGCTGCGCAACGCGAGCTCCGTGATCACGATGCCGGCCTCGTCGAGTCGTCGAACGACCGCCGGGACGACCTCGGGCTCGACGACCGGTGCGGTGACCAGGCCGCCGTCGACGTCCGGCGTGGAATGGGTCAGCTCGCCCACGACCGCGACCACGGTCGACAGGTCGGTCGGCTCGGACGGTCGGACGTTGAGGCTCTGCGAGCCGGTCTTGGCCTTCAGCTCGTCCGGCGTGCCGGTCGCGATCACCTTGCCGTGGTCGATGACGGCGATGTCGTCGGCCAGCTCGTCGGCCTCCTCCAGGTACTGAGTCGTGAGCAGGACGGTCACGCCGCTCGCCACCATGGTCCGGATCAGGCCCCACAGCTGGAGTCGGGCCCGGGGGTCCAGGCCGGTCGTCGGCTCGTCGAGGTACAGCAGGCGGGGTCGCCCGACGATGCTGGCCGCCAGGTCGAGACGGCGCCGCATCCCGCCGGAGTAGGTCTTCGCCGCGCGGTCGGCCGCGTCGTCGAGGCCGAAGTCCTGCAGCAGCTCCGCGCCCCGGGCCTTGGCGTCGGCCTTCGGGATGCCGAGCAGGCGACCGATGAGCAGCAGGTTCTCGGCGCCGGTGAGCATCTCGTCGACCGCGGCGTACTGCCCGGTGAGCCCGACCAGCTGCCGAACCTGGTGGGCCTGGGTGACGACGTCGTAGCCGCCGACCGTGGCGTGGCCGGCGTCGGGACGCAGCAGGGTGGACAGCACGCGGACCGCTGTCGTCTTGCCAGCACCGTTGGGGCCGAGCAAACCCAGCACGGTCCCGCTTCGCACCTCGAGGTCGATGCCGTCGAGTGCCTTCGTCTCGCCGAAGTGCTTGACCAGCCCTTCGGCTCGGATCGCCTGATCCATCGGTCGTGCTCCTGTCGCAGTGAGTCGGGCTCGGTTCAGTTGTCCTACCGCGGGCCACCGACAGCGGCCGGTTGATCTGGCAAAACGCCTCGGCCGCGATCAGCATTCCACCGGCTGGACGGGGTTACCACCGGATTTGTGGCGGCACCCCGCTTCGCGGGTACAGACCAGGGAGCCGACTGAAACTCATCGATCGCCTCGTGTATCTTGACATCAAGAGATCTTGGAGGAGCGTCCCATGGCGACCGGAAGCACCAATACGTTCGGAGCGGAATCGACCCTCGAGGTCGGCGAGCAGGCGTACCAGGTCTACCGGCTCGACGCGGTCGGCGGCGACGGCCTCGACGTCGCGTCGCTCCCGTACAGCCTGAAGATCCTGCTCGAGAACCTGCTCCGGACCGAGGACGGCGCCAACATCACCGCCGACCACATCCGGACCCTCGCCGGCTGGGATCCCACGGCCGAGCCCAGCACCGAGATCCAGTTCACGCCGGCCCGCGTGATCATGCAGGACTTCACCGGCGTCCCGTGCGTGGTCGACCTCGCGACGATGCGGGAGGCGATGGCCGACCTCGGCGGCGACCCGTCGAGGATCAACCCGCTGGCGCCGGCCGAGCTCGTCATCGACCACTCGGTGATCGCCGACGTGTTCGGCAGCGCCGACGCCTTCCAGCGCAACGTCGAGATCGAGTACGAGCGCAACCGCGAGCGCTACCAGTTCCTCCGCTGGGGTCAGGGCGCCTTCGACGACTTCAAGGTCGTGCCGCCGGGCACCGGCATCGTCCACCAGGTCAACATCGAGCACCTGGCCCGCGTGGTCTTCGAGCGCGACGGCGTGGCGTACCCCGACACCCTCGTCGGCACCGACTCGCACACGACGATGGTCAACGGCCTCGGCGTCGTGGGCTGGGGAGTGGGCGGCATCGAGGCGGAGGCCGCGATGCTCGGCCAGCCGGTGTCGATGCTCATCCCGCGGGTCGTCGGCTTCAAGCTCTCCGGCGAGCTGCCCGAGGGGGCGACCGCGACCGACCTGGTGCTGACCATCACGGAGATGCTGCGCAAGCACGGCGTGGTGGGGAAGTTCGTCGAGTTCTACGGCCCCGGTGTCTCGGCCGTCCCGCTCGCCAACCGGGCCACGATCGGCAACATGAGCCCCGAGTACGGCTCGACCATCGCGGTGTTCCCGATCGACGCCGAGACCGTGACGTACCTGCGGCTCACCGGCCGGACCGACGCGCAGATCGCCCTCGTGGAGACGTACGCGAAGGAGCAGGGGCTCTGGCACGACCCCGAGGCCGAGCCGCGCTATTCCGAGCGGCTCGAGCTCGACCTGTCGACCGTGGTGCCGTCGATCGCCGGCCCGAAGCGGCCGCAGGACCGGGTGTCCCTGTCCGACGCGAAGCAGGCGTTCCGGGGCGCGCTGGCCGAGTACGTCAGCGAGGACGAGCAGGGCTACGACGAGGCGTCGGCCGAGTCGTTCCCGGCGTCGGACGCGCCGTCGTACTCCGGCACCAACGGCGCGCCGGCCCCGAAGGACTACGTCTCGGCGGCGCCGGGCGACGGCGGCCGGCCCAGCAAGCCGACGCCGATCACGCTGGCAGACGGCGCGGCCTGCGAGCTCGACCACGGCGCGGTCGTCATCGCCGCGATCACGTCGTGCACCAACACGTCCAACCCGAGCGTCATGGTCGGCGCGGCGCTGCTCGCCAAGAACGCCGTCGACCGGGGACTGTCCCGCAAGCCGTGGGTCAAGACGACGTTGGCTCCCGGCTCGAAGGTGGTGATGGACTACTACGACCGGGCCGGCCTCACCCCGTACCTCGAGAAGCTCGGCTTCAACCTGGTCGGCTACGGCTGCACCACCTGCATCGGCAACTCCGGGCCGCTGATCCCGGAAGTGAGCCAGGCCGTCAACGAGGCGGACCTCTCGGTCGTGTCGGTGCTGTCCGGCAACCGCAACTTCGAGGGCCGGATCAACCCCGACGTGAAGATGAACTACCTCGCCTCGCCGCCGCTGGTCGTCGCGTACGCGCTGGCCGGGTCGATGGACGTCGACCTGATGACCGAGCCGCTCGGCCAGGACTCCGACGGCAACGACGTCCTCCTGCGGGACATCTGGCCGAGCCCGGCCGAGGTCGAGCGGGTCGTGGAGCAGGCGATCGCGTCGGAGATGTTCACGACCGACTACGCCGACGTCTTCGCGGGCGACGAGACCTGGCGGTCGCTGCCGACGCCGACCGGCGACACGTTCGCCTGGGACGACGACTCCACGTACGTGCGGAAGCCGCCGTACTTCGACGGCATGGACCGCGAGCCGGCGCCGGTCGCCGACATCAGCGGCGCCCGCGTGCTCGCGAAGCTCGGCGACTCCGTCACGACCGACCACATCTCGCCGGCCGGCGCGATCAAGAAGGACTCGCCGGCGGGGGAGTACCTCTCGGCCCACGGCGTCGAGCAGCGCGACTTCAACTCCTACGGCTCGCGCCGGGGCAACCACGAGGTGATGATCCGCGGCACGTTCGCGAACATCCGGCTGCGCAACCAGCTCGCGCCCGGCACCGAGGGCGGCTACACCCGCGACTTCACGGAGGGCGATGGCCCGGTCACGACGATCTACGACGCCGCGGAGAAGTACGCCGCGGCCGGGACGCCGTTGGTGATCCTGGCCGGCAAGGAGTACGGCTCCGGCTCGTCGCGCGACTGGGCCGCCAAGGGCACGGCGCTACTCGGCGCCCGGGCGGTCATCGCCGAGTCGTACGAGCGGATCCACCGGTCCAACCTGATCGGCATGGGGGTGCTGCCGCTGCAGTACCCCGAGGGCGAGAGCGCCGAGTCGCTCGGGCTCACCGGCGAGGAGGAGTTCGAGATCACCGGCATCGAGGCGCTGAACGACGGTGAGACGCCTCGCACGGTGCAGGTGCGCGCGGGCGACGTCGAGTTCGACGCCGTGGTGCGCATCGACACGCCGGGCGAGGCGGCGTACTACCGCAACGGCGGGATCATGCCGTACGTCCTGCGCTCGCTGCTCGACCAGTAGCACCGTCTGGAGTCGAGTCGGGTTGCTGGACATCTCGGTCGGGACGCTGCTCGTCCTCGCCGCGTCGGTCACGGTCGGCGCGGTGGTGCAGGGGAGCGTGGGCCTCGGGCTCGGCCTCGTCGCCGCGCCGGTCACCGCGCTCGTCGAGCCGTCGCTGATGCCGGGCCTGATGCTGTGGCTCGCGGTCGGACTGCCGATGGTGACGCTGCTGCACGACCGTCGCGACGTGGACTGGCGCGGGCTCGCCTGGGCGCTGCCGGCTCGGGTGCCCGGCACCGTGGTCGGCGTCTTCGTCGTCGCCTGGCTCGCCGACCGGACGCTCGGCATCGTCGTCGGGGCGATGGTCCTGATCGCGGTCGGGCTCACGATCTGGACGATCCGGGTGCCGGTCAACCGGCGGACATTGGTCGCCGCCGGCTGCGTCTCGGGCGTCACCGGCACGGCGACCTCGATCGGCGGGCCGCCGCTCGCGCTGCTCTACCAGCATCGGCGCGGTCGGCAGGTCCGATCGACGCTCGCGGTGTACTTCATGGTCGGTGCGGCTCTGAGCCTGGTCGGCCTGGGACTCGGCGGCGCGCTGCACCTGCGGGATCTCGAGCTGGCCGCCGTGCTGGCGCCGTTCCTCCTGCTGGGGTTCGCCGCGGCCGGGCCGGTGCGGGCCCGGATCGACCTCGGCCACACCCGAACCGCCGTCCTCGCCGTCTGTGCCGCGTCGGCACTCGTCCTGCTCGTCCGCAGCCTCGTCGGCTGACGCACTCCGCGGACCCACGCCGACAGTGAGCTGTGGACGGGGCGTCCGGGCGTCGGCGACGTCGCCTAGGGTCGGCGGCGTGACACCGACACCTGAGCTGAGTGCCGAGCGAGCCAAGGCCGCCGACGCCGTCATCCGCGCGATCGCGGGACCCGACGCCGCCCTGCGGTCCGACCAGGAGACCGCCGTCGCGGCGCTGTGCGAGCCGAAGGCGCGGGCGCTGGTCGTGCAGGCCACCGGCTGGGGCAAGTCCGCCGTCTACTGGGTGGCGAGCGCGATCCGCCGGGCCGAGGGCGCCGGACCCACACTGGTCGTGTCGCCGCTGCTGTCGTTGATGCGCGACCAGGTGGCCGCGGCCGGCCGGGCCGGGCTGCGCGCGGCGACGCTCAACTCCAGCAACGTCGAGGCCTGGTCCGCGATCGAGTCCGACCTGGCCGACGATCGCGTCGACGTGCTCCTGGTGTCGCCGGAGCGGCTGGCCAACCCCGGCTTCGGTCGGCGGGTGCTCGACGGCATGGCCGGTCGGATCGGGCTCCTGGTCATCGACGAGGCGCACGCGGTCTCCGACTGGGGGCACGACTTCCGGCCGGACTACCGCCGGGTCGCCGACGTCCTGCGGCGGCTCAACCCGGAGACGCCGGTCCTCGCCACGACGGCCACCGCGAACGCCCGGGTCACCGACGACGTCGCGCACCAGCTCGGGGAGTCCACCCTCGTGCTGCGCGGTCCGCTGGCCCGGCCGAGCCTGCAGCTCGCGGTCGTCGACGCGCTGTCGCCGCTGGACCGGTTCGCCTGGGTGGTCGACCACCTGCCGCGGTTGCCGGGCTCGGGCATCGTCTACACGCTGACGGTGGCGGACGCCCAGCGGCTGGCCGCCGCCGTCACCGAGATCCACGGCCCGGACGCACCGGTCGCGGCCTACACCGGAGGCCTGGACGGAGCCGAGCGGGAGAAGCTCGAGGACGCCCTGCGGGCCAACGAGCTGAAGGCCCTGGTCGCCACGTCGGCGCTGGGCATGGGCTACGACAAGCCGGACCTCGGGTTCGTCGTGCACGTCGGGTCGCCGCCGTCGCCGGTGTCGTACTACCAGCAGGTCGGTCGGGCCGGCCGCGGCATCGACCGGGCCGTCGTGGCGCTGCTGCCGTCGGACGCCGACGCGGGAGTCTGGGACTACTTCGCGACGGCGACGATCCCCGACCCGGAGCAGATCCGCCGACTGCTGCGTGGGCTGGAGGCGTACGCCGGCGACGAGGTGGCCACCGTACCCGCGCTGGAGGCGGAGACCGGGCTGCGACGGACCCGGGTCGAGCTGATGCTGAAGCAACTGGCCGTCGACGGCGTGGTCGAGCGGGTGGAGCGCGGCTGGGTCCGCGGCGCGGTCGACTGGACGTACGACGCGGAGCACTACGACGGCATCGTCCAGGTGCGCCGCCGAGAGGCCGACATCATGCGGGCCTACACCCGCGGCGATCGGTGCTTGATGCACCTGCTGCAGGAGTCGCTCGACGACCCGACAGCGGTCGCGTGCGGGCGCTGCTCGGTCTGCCTCGGTCGGCTCCCGGAGCCACTCGCCGCGGCGCCGGAGCCGGCCACCGTCGCCGCGGTCACCCGACGGCTGCGCGGCGAGACGCACGTACTGGAGCCGCGCAAGATGTGGCCGAGCGGCGCCTTCGGCACCAGAGGGAGGATCCCGGCCGAGCTGATGGCCGACCCGGGCCGAACCATCGTGTACGCCGACGCTCCCGAGTGGCGCACGATGGCGAGCTCCGTACTCGTCGACGACGGCCCGGCTCCGGACGAGCTCAAGACCGCGTGCGTCGAGGCGTTGGCGCGCTGGCGGTCGGAGTGGGTCGCCCGTCCCGACGTCGTCGTGGGCCTCGCGGCCGCCGGCTGTTCCACGTTGGTCGGCGGCGTCGCCGCGCACATCGCCGACGTGGGCCGGCTCGATCGGGTCGACCTTCCGGCACCGGCGGCCACCGACGCCGCCGAGCTGTCGTCGGCCGACGAGGCGCGGCTGTGGCGCGACGCCATCGCGGTCGAGCCCGACGTCGCGTCGGCGGTCGACGGCCGGACCGTGTTGCTCGTCGTGGACGCGTCGTCGTCGCTGTGGCCCGTCACCGTCGGCGCGGCCAAGCTGCGCGAGGCCGGTGCGTCGGCGGTGCTGCCGATGCTCCTGCATCGACGGCCGTGACCGTGCCGGGATGCGTCGGCTCAGGCCCTCCGGCGATGATGGCGCCGTGACGATCCACTCGGAGCACCCGTTCGCGACACCCGAGCCGGAGCGGGCTCCGGTCCGCCGGCTGCGCGGTCGGCTCGCCGCGCCGGTGACCCTGTGGACGTCGCTGGACGCCACCGGCGACCGGGTGGGCCTGACCGTGTCGTCGACGCTGATCGCCGACGGGCAGCCGGCGAAGGCGTTGGGCCTGATCGACCCCGACTCCGACCTGTGGGAGGCGATGGTGCGCACCCGGATCGCCGCGGTGCAGGTGCTCGGCTGGTCGCATCGGGCGCTGGCCGACGCGTTCGCCGGCCTGGCTCCGGCGCCGGGCGGCCCGTTCCGGATGGCGTCGTGGGTCGACACCGCGTGGGGTCCGGTGCTGTCCGACGCGAGCGCCTGGGCCGGCCTGCGTCTGGTCGACGCCGAGCCGCGTCGGATCGGGTGGGCCGTGGCGGCCGAGGCCGTCGTCGAGCGGGTCGAGGTCGGCGAGGACACCCCACCACTGGTGCACCGGCGCGGCGAGTACGTCCGCGTCGAGGGACGGGCATGACCCGGCCGTACACGCTGGAGCAGCTGCGCCGGGCGACGCTGCGACGGCAGTTCCCGGCGGTTCGCGGCAGGGGTCCGGCGGCGGTCGTCGATCTCGTCCGGCGCGTCGGCCCGATCCAGTCGCAGGCACCGCGGGCCCCGTTCGTCGGGATCGCCGCCCGTCTCCCGGGGGTGGACCACGCCGCGATCGCCGCGGCGTTCGAGGCGTACGACATCGTGAAGGGGTCCAACATCCGCGGCACGGTGCACGTGTGCGTACGGGACCACTTCCCGCTGTTGGACGCCGTCACCCGTCGAACGGTCGCGGCGTCCTGGCGCAACGGACTGCGGTTGCAACGTCACGACGTCGACGACCTTCGCGCCGAGATCGAGCGATGGATCGGCGACGACTGGCGTCTGGAGTCGGACCTGACGGACCACATGACCGACTGGCTCGGGACCCACGAGTCGGCCGAGTCGGCGGCGGCGTCGAAGGAGTCACACGGCCGGTTCATCCTGCGCGGCTACAGCGCACTGATCCGGCGGCCCTCCAACGCCGCCTGGGAGAAGCGAAGCCCTTGGATGCTGCACCACGGGCCGCCACTGCTCGGCACCGAGGTGGTCGAGGCCGACGCGGCGCTGGCGGCGTTGGCGCGGGTGCACATCGCGTCGTACGGCCCGAGCACCCGGCACGACATCGCCTGGTGGTCGGGGGAGGGGCTGACCCGGATCGACGCGGCGGTGGCCGCTCTCGGAGACGAGATCGTGGCCAGGCCCGGACCGGACGGAGCGACCTACCTCGACCTGGCGGATCTGCCGCGCGGTGGCCGTCCCGAGCCGGGGCTGCGCCTGCTTCCGGAGTTCGACGCGCTCGTCCTTGGCTATCACCCCAGGGGTCGTACGCGCTTCCTCGACGAGGCCCACGTCGAGTGGATCTGGAATCGGACGAACGGCATCTTCTCGTCCGCCGTCCTGTACGACGGTCAGCTCGTCGCCCTCTGGCGGCTGGTCGGGAGCGGTCGGCGCCGCGACTTCGAGGTCTGGCCGCTGCCGGGCGAGGCGGCGCCACCGGAGCGCGAACTGGCCGAGCCGGTCGACGGGCTCGCCCGCGCCATGGCGGTCGAGGTCCGGGAGATCCGAGTCCGGGACACGTCCGCCGGCTAGCTCGCGCCTTCGACGTCGGGCGGGGCAGCGGTGGGATCGACCCCGGCGGCGAACGACTCGGCCTGTTGCCGGACGAACGTGGCGTCGATCGCACCGGCCCAGCGGATGATCTCCTGAGCCAGCGCCTGCGCCCCGGCCTCGTCGCCGCGGTCGCGATGGAGCACCGCGAGCAGCAGCTGCTGGGCCAGCGTGCCCGCGACCAGGCCGGCCCGAGCCGCGGATGCGGTCGAGCGCTCCCACCGCTCCCGCGCCCGATCGTGGTCGCCGTCGTCATGGTCGTGGTCGCCGAGATGGCGGAGGGCCTCGAAGGTGAGGTGGTCGTCGCCCGTCGACTCGGCACACGCCAGAGCTTCGCGGTAGTACGTCGGGGCGAGGTCACGCTCGCCCGCGATGTTGTCGAGGATCAGCCCGAGGTACATGAGCGCCCAGCCGCGGCGTCGCTCGTCGGGGCCCTGGTCCCGTACCCGCTCGGCCCGGCCTCGCAGCTCGGCGATGTCGTCCGGATCCCGGCCGTTCGGGCCGAAGCGCAGTGTCTCGTCGTCCCCGAACAGCTGGCCGAAGTAGGCCTGGCGCAGCTCCAGGAACGCCAGGTCCCAGGCCGCCGCCTCCTGGCCCGAGGACCGCATGGCCTCGGCCGCGGTCGCCATCCGTGGTGGTCCGAGCTGAGTTCCGGAGCGTAGGTCGCTCTCGAGGGCGGCCGTGGCCACGGCGACCGCCAACCGGGCCCGATCGTCCGGTGTCGCCGCGGTCGTGGCGTCGAGGAGCTCGGTGGCCTGCTGCCAACGGCCGGCGCGGCAGAGGGCGTCGGCGGCGTCGATCAGAAGATGGATCGGGACGGTGGTCGTCGTGGCGCTGGTGCTGGGTGTCATGGCCGGCAAACTAGCCAGGTCCGAAACTATTCACAAGAAAACTATTCACGAATAAGCTGATCCACCGTGAAGGACTCGATCGACGAGCACATCGCCGCGTGGGCCCACGAGTTGGCCGACCTGGACCCGGTCCAGGAGGGCATCGTCGGTCGGATTCAGCTGATCGCCCGCCACAGCACCCAGGGCCGGCAGTCGGCGCTGCGGTCGGGTGACCTGACGTTGTGGCAGCTCAAGACCCTGCTGATGCTGCGCAAGGTCGGGGCGCCCTACACGGCCAGCCCCTCGCAGCTGGCGTCGATGCTGAGCCTGACCCGCGGGGCCATGTCCAACCGGCTGTCGGCACTCGAGGAGCTCGGCTTGGTGGACCGGACGCACGACGGCACCGACCGGCGTCGGGTCCGGGTCAGCCTCACCGCGGCCGGCAAGCGGGCGCTCGAGGCCACCCTCAGCGCCGAAGGCGAGGCGGAAGTGCGGATGCTCGAGGCGCTCAGCAGCCGGGAGAAGCAGACCCTGTCCGATCTGCTGCGGAAGGTCGTCCTCGGCATCGAGGGTCGCCGCGCGGACCAGCCCGACTAGCTCTCGAGCGCTGTCCGCATCCGCTTCGCGTAGTCGGCGGCCTCGGCGTCGTCGGCGTACTTGGTCCGCGGCCAGAAGAACCCACGCAGCCCGTCCTTGCGGCGGCGAGGCACGACGTGGACGTGCAGATGCGGCACGCTCTGGCTGACCACGTTGTTGGCCGCGACGAACGAGCCATGCGCGTCGTAGGCATCGACGACGGCTCGACTGACCCGCTGAACGGCCTCGAACAGGGGCGCGATCAGCTCGCCCGGGAGGTCGCCGAGCGTCTCGTAGTGGCGTCGCGGCACTACCAGGACATGCCCCTTGAAGACGGGCCGAGTGTCGAGGAAACCCACGACGTCGTCCTCGTCGAGCACGTGATGGGCCGGCCGGTCGCCGGCGACGATGGCGCAGAAGAGGCAGTCCACGACACCGCACAGTAGGCGACGGGTGCGACCGATCGCCGCTACGTCAGGTCGCGAACGGGGTCGATCCGCCAATGGTTGGAGTGGATGAGCCGGTCGGAGAAGGTCACGTCGCGCTGGCCGACGAGGGTGAAGCCGACCGAGCGGCACAGCGCGTTGGACGCGGCGTTGGAGACGCCGGGGAACGCGTGTACGAGACCCCACCTCCCGTCGTCACGAGCCCGCTCCAACATGGCCCGGACCGCTCGCTTGGCCAGGCCCTGGCCCTGGAACTCGGGCAGGACCATCCAACCGATCTCGGCCGTCCGGTCGGGATCGTCGTGGGACCACAGCACCACGCTTCCGGCCACGACCGCGGGATCGTCCGGGTCCGGGACGATCATCGACACCCAGCGCTCGTCGGCCCGCGTCTTGCGTACGTCGGTCTCCACCTTCGCCTCGATGCTGTCGCGGGGGAGCGGCCCGCCGAGCTCGGCCATCATCTCCGGGTCGCACCGCATCCGGACGTACGCGTCGACGTCACCGAGCTCGACATCGCGCAGGACCACGTGACGAGTATGCGCCCTCCCGCCGACGACGCCACCAACGCCGACGGACCGGCGTGGGCAGCCTGGAGGAGAGCGCGATCGCTCACTGCGTCGCGTAGCGCTTAGGAGGCCCGGTGGCCGCCGACATAGACTCGCTGGATCGTGGTCGTGTTGCCAACGGCATCGGTGGGCGCCGGGCCGGAGGAGGGTCGGAGCGAATGGGGCTGCTCGAAGAGATCAGCGAGCCGCGTGACCTGCGCGGCCTCTCGGCCGGTCAGCTCGACGACCTCGCAGGCGAGATCCGCGAGCGGCTGATCGGATCGGTCGCGGTCAACGGGGGACACCTCGGCCCCAACCTCGGCGTGGTCGAGCTCACCATGGCGATCCACCGGGTGTTCGACTCGCCGCGCGACCGGATCCTGTTCGACATCGGCCACCAGGCGTACGTCCACAAGATGCTCACCGGCAGGGTCACCGGCTTCGAGCGACTGCGGAAGAAGGGCGGCCTGTCCGGCTACCCGAGCCAGGCCGAGTCGGAGCACGACGTCATCGAGAACTCGCACGCCTCGACGGGCCTGTCGTACGCCGACGGGCTCGCGAAGGCGTACGCCCTGCGCGGTGAGGACCGGCATGTCGTCGCGGTCATCGGCGACGGCGCGCTCACCGGCGGCATGGCGTGGGAGGCGCTCAACAACATCGCCGCCAACAAGGACCGGCGGCTGATCATCGTGGTCAACGACAACGGCCGGTCCTACCAGCCGACGATCGGCGGCTTGGCGCACCACCTCGACGCGCTGCGCACCCACCCGCGCTACGAGCAGCTGCTCGAGCAGATCAAGGAGCGCCTCACCCGGATCAAGGTGGTCGGGCCGCCGGCGTACGACGCGCTGCACGCGATCAAGAAGGGTCTCAAGGACGCGCTGGCGCCGCAGGGGCTGTTCGAGGACCTCGGGCTGAAGTACCTCGGTCCCTTCGACGGTCACGACCGCTCCGCCGTCGAGCAGGCGCTGGCGCAGGCCAAGCACTTCGGCGGACCGGTCCTGGTGCATGTGCTGACGACCAAGGGCAAGGGCTACGACATCGCGGTCCAGAACGAGGCCGACCAGATGCACCAGTCCCACCCCTTCGACCCCGAGACCGGCCTGGTGCTGGCCGCACCGAAGCCGGGCTGGACCTCGGTGTTCCGGGACGAGATGGTCCAGCTCGGCGAGGAGCGCGACGACCTGGTCGCCGTGACCGCCGCGATGCTGTACCCGACCGGGCTGGACGCGTTCGCCGACCGGTTCCCAGACCGCTGCTTCGACGTCGGCATCGCCGAGCAGCACGCGGTCACGAGTGCCGCCGGTCTCGCGATCGGCGGCCTGCATCCCGTGGTCGCCGTGTACGCGACGTTCCTCAACCGCGCGTTCGACCAACTGCTGCTCGACGTGGCGCTGCACCGCTGTGGCGTCACGTTCGTCCTCGACCGGGCCGGCATCACCGGCGAGGACGGGCCCAGCCACAACGGCATGTGGGACCTCTCGCTGCTCGGTCTGGTGCCGGGGCTGCGACTGGCCGCCCCACGCGACGGAGCACGACTGCGCGAGCTGCTCCGGGAGGCCGTGGCGGTCGACGACGCGCCGACGGTGCTGCGCTTCCCGAAGGGTGTGGTCTGCGGCGACATCGCGGCCCGGGAGCGGGTCGGACCCGTCGACGTGCTCGCCCGCGACGGCGCCCCGGACGTCCTGATCGTCGGAGTCGGCTCGATGGCGGGCGCCTGCGTCGAGATGGCCGCCAAGCTGCACGTCGAGGGCACCGGCGTGACGGTCGCCGACCCGCGCTGGGTGCTGCCGGTCCCGTCGGAGCTGGTCGACCTCGCCGACCAGCACAGCCTGGTCGTCACCGTCGAGGACAACGGGCGGTCCGGTGGGTTCGGGACCGCCCTGAGCCTGGCCCTGCGCGACCGCGGCGTGCCGACGCCGGTCGTCGTCCATGGAATCCCTCAGAAGTTCCTGGACCATGACAAACCGGACGCGATCCGGGAGGCGATCGGTCTCACGCCCGACGCGCTGGCGCAAGACGTGCGTCGCCAACTCGGCCGCTGATCCCCTAACGTCCTGCATTGTGTGGGTTGCATCCCACAGGGCACAGGCAACGCAAGGTGATTCCACCGGCGAGGAGGCCTCCCGATGAATCTGATGCGGACCAAGTCGATCGAGCAGTCGATCCGCGACACCGAGGAGCCGGAGCACCAGTTACGCAAGGATCTCGGGCCGCTCGACCTGATCGTGTTCGGCGTCGGCGTCATGATCGGCGCCGGGATCTTCGTCCTGACCGGACAGCAGGCCGGCGCCAGCGCGGGTCCGGCCGTCGCCATCGCGTTCCTGGTGGCCGGGGTCGCGTGTGCCTTGGCGGCGCTGTGCTACGCGGAGCTCGCGTCGACCGTGCCGGTCGCGGGCAGTGCGTACACCTTCTCGTACGCCACCTTCGGCGAGCTGTTCGCCTGGATCATCGGGTGGGACCTGATCCTGGAGTTCACCGTTGCAGCGGCCGCCTTGGCCGTCGGCTTCTCCGGCTATCTGAACAGCCTGTTGGACGGCACGCCGTTCGAACTGCCGGCCGCGCTGCAGACCGTGGAAACCAGCGCCAACTCGGACGGCGTGGTCGATCTGTCCGCCATTGTGATCTCGCTGGTCGTGATGGGCATCCTGATCTCGGGCATCAAGATGTCCAGCTGGTTCAACCAGATCGTCGTCGCCGTCAAGTTGATCGTCATCGCCATCGTCATCGTGGGCGGCATCGGCTACGTCAGTGCCGACAACTACGACCCGTTCATCCCACCGTCGCAGGGGGACGCCGGCGGCGCCGGCAGTTGGCTCGACGTCCCGATGATCGAGACCCTGCTCGGCATCGAGCCGGCGGTGTACGGCTGGGGTGGGATCTTCGCCGCGGCCGCGATCGTCTTCTTCGCCTACATCGGGTTCGACATCGTCGCCACGACCGCCGAGGAGGCCCGCAACCCGAAACGGGACATCCCGATCGGGATCATCGGCTCGCTCGCCGCGGTGACCGTGCTCTACATGGCGGTCAGCCTGATCATCACCGGGATGCGGGACTACCGGGACATCAACCCCGACGACCCGGCGCCGGTCGCCACCGGATTCGAGGCCCATGGCCTGGACTGGATGAGCGACGTGATCTCCGTCGGCGCCTGCATCGGCCTCACCGTCGTGGTCATGATCCTCATGCTCGGCCAGACCCGAGTGGGGTTCGCGATGGCCCGCGACGGACTCTGGCCGCCGTGGCTGGCCAAGGTCCACCCGCAGTTCGGTACGCCGTACCGCATCACGCTGATCGTCGGTGTCGCCGTCGCGATCATCGCCGGGACCGTCGAGCTGAGTACGTTGGCCGACCTGGTCAGCATCGGGACGCTGTTCGCCTTCGTCCTGGTCAGCGTCGGCGTGGTCATCCTGCGCCGGACCCGGCCCGACCTGCCGCGCGGGTTCCGGACGCCGGCCGCGCCGTTGGTCGCGGTCCTGGCGGTGATCTCCTGCGTCTACCTGATGCTGAACCTGATCGGCGAGACCTGGCTACGGTTCGGCATCTGGATGGCGATCGGTCTGGTCGTCTACTTCGCGTACGGCATGCGGCACAGCCGGCTCGCGAAGCGGGAGGCCGAGGTCCGCGAGCCGACTGGATGACGCCTACCTCCAGTAGCTCTGTCCGTCCGGGTGGATGATGTAGCTCCCCGACGCCTGACCGACGACCGTGCAGCTGGCGCTGGACGCGTCGCAGGTCAGGAGGTCCGGCGCATCGGCCGCGGCGCCCTCGTAGTCCTCGGCGTCGTAGCCCACCGCGGTGAACCGGTCGTCGTCGACCCACTGCAACACGTACCACTCTCGGTACTCCGGCATGGCCAGCTCGACCTCCCGCTCGGTCGTCCGGTCGAACAGGAGGCTCCGCCAGCTGTCACCGGTGAGCTGAATGCCCGCGATGTAGCGCGAGTCGGGGGACAGGCTGCTGGCGGTGACCTGCCCGTAGAACGGCCGATCGGCATCCTCGTGGGGGCTGACGATGGTGCCCGTCCGGTCCCAGTCCGGGAGCGCCCACGCCAGGTAGCCGTCGGCGACATCCGCCAGCTGGACGGAGCCCGGCCGAGGCGGTGTGACCCACTGCTGCGTCCGGCTGGGCAGATCCCAGGCGCTGGTCCCGTCGGCGCCGCAGATGTACGCGGTGTCGCCGTCGATGGCCCGGAGGGCGAGGCCGGGGATGTCCGTGTAGCAACCTGATCCGGAACCGTCGTCCTTCGGCGATCGGAACACCTCGCCGCCGACCGCCGTGTCGTAGACGACCACCTCGGTGCCCGATCCCGGGTCGGTCTCGACCCAGCCGACGTACGAGCCACTGTCGTCGGCCACGAGCCTGTTGTCGCCGCCAGCGTGCCCGATCCGCGTGGAGCCGTCGCCGTCGGTGAAGTACACATCGCCGTCCGCCGCGGCGTAGACGAAGCCGTCGTCGGTCACGACGTACGACGCCAGCTGGTGCGGCGAGACGTCGATCGACTCGTCGCCGTAGTGGATAGTCGACCCGGACGCGTAGCTGATCTGACGCTCGCCGAGGCCGTCGGAGAACGACGGATCGCCATCCCCGCCGCCCGGCAGGACCGACGGCGCGATCAGACCGACAACCGCGAGCACCGCGCCGGCGGCGGTCGCGCCGATCGCGCGGTGTCGCCAGACCCGGCGTCGGCCGGTGTGGATCAACCCGGCGATGTCGATGTCCGGTCCCGGGGCGGCGTCGGCTCGGGCCGCCATCATGTCCTTCAAGGTCTCGGTCATCGTCCGACCCCCAGCTCCCTCGTCATGGGCACCGCCGCCGGGCCGAGGCGGGCCCGGAGCTTCTCGATCCCGGCGGACACCTGGCTCTTGACCGTGCCGACCGAGCACCCCATCGCCTCGGCGGTCTCCCGTACGCTCAGGTCCTCGTAGTAGCGCAGCACGATCGCGGCCCGCTGCCGCGGCGGCAGCGCCTGCAGCTCCGACCACATCGCGGCGTGCTCGGACACCCGATCGCTGTGATCGCCGACCGTCAGGTCGGGGACGTCACCACGCGGCTTCTCGGCGTGCCACGACCGGCGTCGCCACCAGTTGATGGCGGTGGTCGTGATCGCCTTGCGGGCGTACGCCTCGGCGTTGCCGGTGTCGTGGAGCCGACGCCACGCGACGTACGTCTTCGTCAGCGCCTCCTGGAGCAGGTCCTCCGCCAGCGCGTGGTCGCCGACCATCAGGAACGCCGCCCGGTACAGCGACCGCGATCGCGCGGCGGCGAACTCCGCGAACACTGTCGCATCCCGTCGCACCGTCGCCACCTCTCGCCGAGCCCGTCGGGCATCCGCCCCTCATTCGCCTTGACACGGTGTCGACCCGCTTTGGTTGGGCGCGTCGCGATGTCAGGGGGAGGTCAGGGCGTCGTCAGTGGTCCCGATCCGGCCCGGACGGAAGAGTTCGTGATTCGGGACCCTCCAGGCCTTCGTGCGCCCGGACCATGCCACCGGGCGCGGCCCTGCCTCGCGAGGCGATCGTTCGTCCTTAGCTCAAGCCGATGGCTCGGAGGAAACATGACCACAACCGCCGATATCACGCAAGCCGCGCAACAGGCGCTCGGGGATCTGGCGACCCCGCCGATCGGCCCCGACGACCCCGGATACGACGAGGCGCGCAGCGTCTACAACGCCATGATCGACCGCCGTCCCGCCCTGGTGACGCGGTGTGCCAGCCCGAGCGAGGTCGCCAAGGTCGTGAACTTCGCCCGCGACCGCGGCCTGCTGCTCGCCGTCCGCGGCGGCGGCCACAACGGCGCCGGCCTCGGCACTTGCGACGACGGCGTCGTCATCGACCTGGCCCCGATGCGCGACGTCGCGGTCGACCCCGAGGCCCGGACCGTACGCGTCGCCGGCGGCGCAACGTGGGGCGAGGTGGACCGCGCCACCAACCCGCACGGACTCGCGACGCCGAGCGGGATCATCTCGACCACCGGAGTCGGCGGCCTCACGCTCGGCGGCGGACTCGGTCATCTCACCCGCAAGTGCGGCCTCGCGATCGACAACCTGCTCGAGGCCGACATGGTGCTGGCCAACGGCGACCAGGTCCACGTGAGTGCCGACGAGCACCCCGACCTCTACTGGGCGATCCGCGGCGGCGGCGGCAACTTCGGTGTCGTCACGTCGTTCACGTTCCGGCTGCACGACGTGGACACCGTCATCGCCGGTCCGACGTTCTGGTCCATCGACCAGAGCGCCGAGGTGCTCTCGGCCTACCGCGAGTTCATCCTCGGCGCGCCGCGCGAGCTGAACGGCTTCTTCGCGTACGCCTCGGTCCCGCCGGCGCCGCCGTTCCCCGAGGAGCTGCACCTGCGCCCGGTGTGTGGCGTCGTGTGGTGCTACGTCGGCGGCGAGGACGACGCCGCCAAGGCCATGGCGCCGTTGCTCGACAGCCTGCCCGAGCCCCTCCTGCACGGCGTGCAGCCGATGCCGCATCCGATGCTCCAGGGCGCCTTCGACGAGCTCTACCCGGCCGGCGACCAGTGGTACTGGCGGGCGGACTTCGTCAAGGACATCCCGGACGAGGCGGTCGCCGAGCACGCCCGGTACGGCCCGCAGATGCCGACCTGGAAGTCGACGATGCACCTGTACCCGATCGACGGCGCCGCGCACGACGTCGGAGACTCCGACACGCCATGGGCCTACCGCCACGCGAACTGGGGCTCGGTGTTCGCCGGCGTCGACGCCGACCCGGCGAACGTCGACAAGCTCCGGCGCTGGACCGTCGACTACTTCGAGGCCCTGCACCCGCACTCGGCCGGCGGCGCCTACGTCAACATGATGATGGACGAGGGTCAGGAGCGGGTCCGCGCCAGCTATCGCGACAACTACGACCGGCTGGCCCGGATCAAGGCGGAGTACGACCCCGGAAACGTCTTCCGGGTCAACCAGAACATCAAGCCGAAGGGCTAGCCGCCGCGCGACCGGCCCATCGCGAGATAGCCGCGCCGTACCTCGACCGGCAGCCGCTCGATCGCGTACCGCAGCATGGTGCGCGGCATCCGGGCGGCGTGCCGGTCGAGGTACGTCCGGAGCTCGGCCTCGTCGACCCGCTTGCCGGCCTCGCGAAGCATCCAGCCGGCGGCCTTGTGGATCAGGTCCTGCCGGTCGTCGAGGACCTCGGTGGCGAGCGCGTACGTGTCGGCGGTCTGCCCGGCGAAGATGAACCGGTGCGTCGCGACCAGCGCGATCCGACGCCGCCAGACCGAGGGCGACCGGACCCACTCGTACAGCGGCGCGCGGTCCCGGTCGAGCAGGTAGCCACCGACCACCTTGGGCGCGCTGCAGTCGACAAGGTCCCAGTTGTCGACCCGGTCGATGTCACCGACGTACGTGTCGTACACCGCGGCGAGCCGGGCCGTGTCGGCGCTGCGCAGGGCGCGGTCGGCGTACTCCGCCAGGAGGACCAGGCAGGCGAGTCGATGCTCGTGGACCGGACTGCGCAAGCCGATCGCCAGCGCGTCCGGCGCGATCGGGTCGCGAACGTCGGGCCGGACCAGCTCGCGCAGCCGCGACAGCTTGACGCCGACGAACCGGTCGCCCTCGCCGTAGCCGCCCGGGCGCACCTGGAAGTACGTCGCGAGCTGCTCGGCCGCGTCGGGGTCGGCGGCCGCGTCGATGCGCGCCAGCAGGTCGGCGACCCGGTCCCGGTCGGCCATGTCCGTCACGGTAGAGGACGGGAATGACAGCCCCACCCGTCGGCGTTGGAGTGAGGGTCATGAGGTGGAAACGTCGCTCCCAGAAGCCCGACCGCGGGGCGGACCCGTCGCCGACACCGATCGAGCGGCCGGCGATGCCCCCGTTGGTGCACGTCGTGGACGAGATCCCGGAGCTGGCCGACGGTGAGCAGCCGGTGCTCGTGCACGCGCTCGACGGCTTCCTGTCGGCCGGTCAGGCCGCCCAGCTCGCCGCCCGACACCTGATCGCCGCCGGCGGCGGACGCGTCGTCGCGAGCTTCGACCTCGACCAGATGTACGACTACCGGGCCCGCCGTCCGGGTCTCGTCTTCGATCGCGACCACTACGCCAACTACGACGCGCCGCGGCTGGTCGTCCGACTGCTCAGGGACGCCGATGGCACGCCGTACCTCCTGCTGTCCGGGCCGGAGCCGGACTACCGCTGGGAGGGCTTCGCCACCGCGGTCCGGGCGCTGATCGAGCGGTTCGACGTGCGTCTCGTGGTAGGCATGGGCGCGGTGCCGATGGGTGTGCCGCACACCCGGCCGACGATGATCACGACGCATGCCACCCGCTCTGAGCTCACCGACCGGCCCAACCTGTGGCGCGCCCAGATGCTGGTCCCGACCAGCGCCCAGTCGCTGCTCGAGCTGCGACTGGGGGAGCGTGGCCACGACGCGATGGGCTACGTCGCCCACGTGCCGCACTATCTGAGCCAGGTGGAGTTCCCGACGGCGGCGGTGGCGCTACTGACCGCCGTGGCCGAGCGCACCGGGCTCCGGCTGGACCTGACGTCGCTCGCCGAGTCCGCCGAGGCGGCGCTGTCCGAGATCGACGAGCAGGTCTCCGAGCAGGACGGCGGGCCGGTGCTCGCCAACCTCGAGGAGCAGTACGACGCCTTCGCGCGCGGCGCCACCGAGTCGCTGCTCGCCTCCGAGGGGCCGCTGCCGACCGCCGACGAGTTGGGGCAGCAGGCCGAGCAGTTCCTCGCCGACCTCGACGCGCCGGACGACGACCGCGACTAGCCGGCCCGTCTCCCGAGCCGCTCTGACAGGATCGACGAGTGCCGTCGTCAGTAGCCGAGCTCGTCTCGATCCTGGATCTCGAGCGGATCGAGGAGGACCTGTTCCGCGGGGCACAGCCACCGGGCTCGACCCTGCAGCGGGTCTTCGGCGGCCAGGTCGCCGCGCAGGCGTTGATGGCGGCCAGCCGCACCGTCGACGCGGCGCGCCGAGTGCACTCGCTGCACGCGTACTTCCTGCTCGGCGGCGATACCGCGATCCCGATCGTCTACGACGTCCAGCGGATTCGCGACGGCGGCTCGTTCAGCACCCGACGCGTGGAGGCCCGCCAGCACGGTCGCGTCATCTTCTACCTCACGGCGTCGTTCCAGATCGACGAGCCGGGCTTCGACCACCAGGACCAGATGCCCGACGTCCCCGATCCGCTCGACTGTCCCGACCTCGCCGAGCTGCTCGGCCGGATCAGCTCCCGGGCCGAGGACTCGTGGCGACGGGAGTGGTCGGCGCTCGACGTCCGGTACGTCGGCGACTCCCGACCCGGTGGCGTCCTGGCCGCGAGTGAGTATCCGGCCCAGGCCCGGCTCTGGTTCCGGGCCCGCGGCGAGCTACCCGACGACCCGCTGCTCAACAGCTGCGTCCTGACGTACGCCAGCGACCTCACCCTGCTCGGGTCGACCCTCATTCCGCACGGGGTGATCATCGGGTCGCCGGAGCTGAAGGTCGCCTCGCTCGACCATGTCATGTGGTTCCACCGCGCGGCGCGGTCCGACGACTGGCTGCTGTACGACCAGCACTCGCCGTCGGCGCAGGGAGCCCGGGGCCTCGCCAGCGCGCGCATCTTCACCCGAGCGGGCCTCCTGGTCGCCACCGTGGCGCAGGAGGGGCTGATCCGCCGGGTCCGGGCCGACTAGCCGCCCAGCCGCTCCAAGAGCTCGGCCTCGCGACGCGGGTCGAGCCCGACGCCGTCACGCCGCCACTGCGCCGTCGCCATCCAGTCGGCGGTGTCGCGGATCGTGTCGGCCACCGGACGCGGGGTCAGTCCGGTGCGGACCGCCGCCCCAGGATCCAGCGCCAGCCCCTGCTCGTCGGCGCCTTCGGACCACAACGGCAGGTCGCCGCCGTCGACCCCGTCGTCGATCAGCGCCTTCCCGTCGACCCAGATCGGCTCGGCGGCGCCGTCCAGCGTGGCGCCGATCGCGGCGATCATGTCGGCGAACGACCACGGCGGCGCCGGCGAGCAGGCATGGAAGGCGCCCGTCGTGCCCGACTCGACGAGTCCGACGACCCACTCCGCCTGGTCCCGGGCATCGATCAGCTGCATCGGCGAGTCCGCCGGTCCCGGACACAGCACCGGACCGCTCCGGGTGAGTCGGTCGACCCACCACGTGAACCGGCCGGTCGGGTCGTACGGTCCCACGACGTAGGACGGCCGGACGATCGTGACCGCGTCGGCACCGTACGCCTCGACCGCGGCCCGCTCACACAGCGCCTTCAGCGGCCCGTACGCCTCGGCCGTCATCTCGAGCGCGTCCGGGTCGTCTGCGTCGGTGGTCGCGAGCGGGGTCGACTCGTCCGCGCCGGGACGGTCGGGATCGGCGTACGCGGAAACCGACGAGATGTACACGTGCTGGCCACCCCGATCCTCGAGCGCGGCCGCGACCGCCCGGACCTGGCGGGGCCAGTAGGCGCAGACGTCGATCGTCGCGTCGAACGACCGGCCGGCGAGGACCGACAGGTCGCCGTCTCGGTCGGTGAGCAGATGCTCGGCGTCGGCGAGCGAGTCGGGCTGGGAGCTGCCGCGATGCAGCAGGGTCAGGTCGTGCCCGGAGGCCAGCGCGGCCTCGGCGACGTGTCGACCGACGAACCGGGTGCCACCGATGATCAGGATCCGCATGGGTCGACCCTATGTGCACCGTGAGTCATCAGTCGTCCGGCGTCAGGACGCCGACGAGGTGCGGTGCGGCGTCGCGGCTGCCGGTGACGCCGAAGACGATCCTGTCGTCCGAGTCGTCGCTGCCGAACCGGACCGAGCCCGGCAGCGAGATCGGCCGTCGGAAGGCGACCTCCACGGTGAACGCGTCGGGCAGCCGGGACTGCAGCGCCGCGAGACAGCGCGCCTTGGTCCACATCCCGTGGACGATCGGGCGGGAGAACCCGAACGCCTTGGCGGTCAGCGGGTGGAGATGGATCGGGTTGCGGTCGCCCGAGACGCCGGCGTAGCGGCGACCGAGCCCGCCGGGCAGCGTCCAACGCGCCGGGCCGACCGGCGGGTCGAGATCCCGGATCGGCAGGGTGTCGGCCGCGTCCGGGTTGCGACGGCCCCGGCGCAGGACGGTGGTCGTCTCCTCCCAGACCGGATCGGCGCCGACCGTCGCGGTCGTGACGAGGTCGATCAACTGTCCCTTGGGATGCGCCCGGAGCCCGGTCGCCCGCACCGTGAGGTCGAAGCGCTCCCCGACGTGGACCGGCCGGTGATGCACGATCCGGTTGGCTGCGTGGACCGCCCCGATCGGCTGGAACGGGAACGCCCGATCGGTCATCAGGGCCAGGTGCAGCGGAAACGCCAGAACGTGCGGGTACGTCGCCGGCAGCGTGTCGGTGAGGGCGAACTCGCAGGTCTCGACGTACGCGGCGAGCTGGTCCGGGTCGACCTCGACGCCCCGACGTACCAGGGTGACGTCGGGAGCCTCCCGGCTCTCGCGGCGCAGGCCCGGGAGCTTGGCCAGGCCGGGGATGGCCGGCAGCGCCGCCTTGACCATCAGCGGTGGCATCCAGGGCGCCGAGTCGTAGGTCCGGGTGCGACCGGACTGGTCGACGGCCACCGTCACGCCCCGACCAGGCTCTGTCCGCAGACCCGGACGACGTTGCCGGTGACCGCGCCGGAGCCGGGGTGGGCCAGCCACGCGATCGTCTCGGCGACGTCGACGGGGAGGCCGGCCTGGCTCAGCGAGTTCATCCGGCGGGCGACCTCGCGGGTGGGCAGCGGCATCTTCGCCATCATGTCGGTGTCGATGATTCCGGGCGCGACCGCGTTGGCGGTGATCCGGCGGTCGGCCGCGCGCGGCGCCAGCGCCTGGACGAGGCCGATCATGCCGGCCTTGGAGGCGCCGTAGTTGGTCTGCCCGACGTTGCCGGCGATCCCGGCGATCGAGGCGACGCCGATCACGCGTCCGTCGTCGCGCAGCGTCCGCTCGTCGAGCAGCTCGGCGGTGATCCGCTCCGGAGCGGCCAGGTTGACCTCGAGCACCGAGGTCCAGCGCTCGGCGTCCATGTTGGCCAGCTTCTTGTCGCGGATGATGCCGGCGTTGTGGACGACGACGTCGACGCCGCCGTGCCGCTCGCCCAGCCGGGCCGCGATGCGCTGCGGGGCGTCCGGCGCGGTGACGTCGAGGGTGATGGCGTCGCCGTCGAGCTCGCTGGTCAGCGTGGCGAGCGGGTCGGCGGCCGGCGGCACGTCGAGACCGACGACGGTGGCGCCGTCGCGGTGCAGGACGCGGGCGATCGCGGCTCCGATGCCGCGAGCGGCTCCGGTGACCAGGGCGACCCGGCCCGCGAGCGGCCGCGCCGGGTCGGCCACGTCCAGGGCGTCGGACAGGCCGCCGGTGCCGATCCGGACGACCTGCCCGGACACGTACGCGGACTTGGGCGACAGGAAGAAGCCCAGCGTCGACGCCAGGCTGTCGGCGGCCGGAGGAGCGGCGTAGAGCAGCTGGACCGTGCCGCCGTGGCCGATCTCCTTGGCCAGTGAGCGGGTGAAGCCCTCGAGGGCGCGCTGCGCGATCGCCTCGGACTCGCTCGCCGCCAGCTCCGGCGGGATCCCGAGGACGACCACCTTCGGGCCCGACCGCAGCGATCGGAGCACCGGCGTGAAGAACTCCCGGAGCGATGCCAGCCCGGCCACCGAGCCGATCCCGGTGGCGTCGAAGACCAGCCCGCGAAAGCGCTCGCCCTCCACGCCCCGGTCGGTCGTCGAGACGCCGAGGGCGGCCAGCTGCTTGACCACCGACGCCATGGCCCGACCGCCCGGCGCCGCGCCGACGAGCACGGTGCCGTCCACGAGCGGGTCACCCTCGCGATAGCGCGCCAGCACCGGGGGACTGGGAAGGCCGAGGTTCTTGACCACGAGACGGCCGACCGGCGTGTTGGCGAGGGCTTGGTAGCGGTCACTCATGCTGGCGGGTCCCATCTCTCGCATACCGGTAGTATTCGAAGCCCGGCCATTCGACTGTAACTTGTGGTTACATCGAGCGTCCACGAGGAGGCAGTCCCATGAGCCCACGGAGCAGGTCGGCGACCCGGTTTCCGCGGCGGGTCGCGATCGTCGGAGGCAACCGAATCCCGTTCGCGCGGTCCAACGGCGTGTACGCGCGGGCGTCCAACCAGGACATGCTGATCGCGGCGCTCGACGGCCTCGCCAAGCGCTACGACCTGGTGGGGGAGCGGCTCGGTGAGGTGGTGGCCGGTGCCGTGCTGAAGCACAGTCGCGACTTCAACCTGGCGCGGGAGTCGGTCCTCGGGTCGCCGCTGGCGCCGACGACGCCGGCCTACGACCTGCAGCAGGCCTGCGACACCGGGATGCAGGCGACGATCGCGGTCGCGAACAAGATCGCGCTCGGCCAGATCGAGGTCGGCATCGCCGCCGGGAGCGACACCACGTCCGACGCGCCGCTCGCCGTGAACGAGGGCCTGCGCAAGATCCTCCTCGAGGCCAGTCGGGCCCGGTCGATCAAGGGCCGGCTGGCGGCGCTGGCGAAGATCCGGCCCGGGCACGTCGTGCCGGCGATCCCGCGGAACGCCGAGCCGCGCACCGGCCTGTCGATGGGCGAGTCCGCGGCGTTGACGGCGCTCGAGTGGGAGATCGACCGCGCCGCCCAGGACGAGCTCGCGGTCGCGTCGCATCGCAACCTCGCGGCGGCCTACGATCGCGGCTTCCTCGACGACCTGGTCACGCCGTACCTCGGCCTCGAACGCGACCAGAACCTGCGGCCCGACTCGTCGCCGGAGAAGCTGGCGACGCTCGAGCCGGTGTTCGGCAGCGGCCGGACCGCCACGATGACGGCGGGGAACTCCACGCCGTTGACCGACGGCGCGTCGGCGGTCCTGCTGGCGTCGGAGGAGTACGCCGAGTCGCGGGGGTGGGAGCCGATGGCGTACCTCACCGAGTACGAGACGGCCGCGGTCGACTATGTCCATGGCGGTGAGGGGCTGCTGATGGCGCCGGCGTACGCGATGCCACGGATGCTCGACCGAGCCGGTCTGACCCTCGGCGACTTCGACTTCGTCGAGATGCACGAGGCGTTCGCGTCGCAGGTGCTGGCCACGCTCAAGGCCTGGGAGGACCCGATCTTCTGCACCGAGCGGCTCGGGCTGGACGCACCCCTCGGACCGGTCGACCGGGGTCGGCTCAACGTCGTCGGGTCGTCGCTGGCCGCCGGGCATCCGTTCGCCGCCACCGGAGGCCGGATCGTCGCCACCCTGGCCAAGCTGCTCGCGGAGAAGGGCGCGGGTCGCGGTGCGATCTCGATCTGCGCCGCCGGCGGCCAGGGCGTGACGGCGATCCTGGAGCGGTGAGCGCGGCGTCAGGGCGCGTCGCTGGTCACCATCGCGATCGTGGCCGCGACCAGACACCGCTTGACCTCCTCGGTCGTGACCGGCGCGATGTCGGGGACCCCCGGCCTGGCCTCCCGCACGAGCAGGCGTAGCCGGGCGAGTTGCAGGCCGCCGAGCGCCTGGGTGTAGAGCACGTTGGCCAGCAGGTCGGGGTTGGTGACGGCGAACTCGCCGGTCTCGACGCCGGCCTCGATGACGTCCACCAGCACCCGAAGGCAACCCGCCAGGCTGCGGCCGAGCTGCACCATGGCCCCTTCGTTGACCTCGTGCAGCAGCTCGTCGCCGGGTCGCTTCAACAGGCTGAGCGCGCAGTCGACGAAGGCGGGATAGCGCTCGCCGAAGTCCAGGAAGGCCGAGCTGATCCGACGCAGCCGCTCGGTCGGCGCTTCGTCCGGAGTGTCCGCGGCCCGCAGCTCCTCGACCAGCTCGTCGAGGTAGCCGACGAGCGTCAGGGCGAACAGCTCCTCCTTGCCGGAGAAGTGCCGGTAGATGATCGCGCGGTTGATCCCGACCGCCCTGGCGATGTCCTCGATCCGGCCGTCGCGAACCCCGCGGGCGTCGAACAGGGCGCGGGTCGCCGCCAGGATCTCGGCCGCTCGCTCCCGCCGCCGCGCGGCCGCGCCGGACCGGGCGGGCGGCTCCGCCGGCCGGGTCAGCTCGTCGTCGGCTGCTGGCACCCGGCCATGTTATGTGGGGCGGGCTAGGTCTCGAACCCGCCGACGGTCCGCACGGTGGCGAGCGAGTCGACCTCGTCGGCAGTCTTGTCGTCGCGGTAGCGCAGCACCCGAGCGAAGCGCAGCGTCACGCCGCCCGGATATCGGGTTGACGTCTGCACGCCGTCGAACGCGATCTCGACGACGAGCTCGGGCCGCACGAAGACGGTCCCCTGAGTGCGACGCACCTCGCGGGCCAGCAGCTGCTCGGTCTGCCAGCCGAGGATCTCGTCGGTCAGGCCCTTGAAGGTCTTGCCGAGCATCACGAAGTCGCCGTCGGGGCCGCGCGCCCCGAGATGGAGGTTGGACAACCAGCCCTGCCGGCGCCCGTGGCCCCACTCTGCGGCCAGCACCACGAGGTCGAGGGTGTGGCGGGGTTTGACCTTGACCCAGGTTGATCCGCGGCGGCCGGCCTCGTAGGGAGCGCCGAGCGCCTTGACGACGACGCCCTCGTGACCGTCGGCGACCGACGACCGGAAGAACTCCTCGGCGGCGGCGGGATCGCTCGTCCGGACGCCCGACACCCGATGGGCGTCGGGCACGGTCTCGCCGAGCGCCTCCAACCGCTCGGTGAGCGGCCGGTCGAGGTAGTCGGAGCCGTCGCGGTGCAGCAGGTCGAAGAAGTACGTCGACACCGGGGCGTCGGTCATCAGGGCGCCGATGTCGACCCGGCTCGCCGTGCGGGCCGCGGTCTCCTGGAACGGGCGGGGCCGCCCGCCGGGATCGAGCACGAGCGCCTCGCCGTCGAGGATGAGCCGCCGGGACGGCAGCGACCTGACGACGTCGACGGTCTCCGGTAGCCGGGTCGTGATGTCGTCGAGGCTGCGCGTGTAGATCGCGACGTCGTCGCCGTCACGATGTACTTGGATCCGAATGCCGTCGAGCTTGCGCTCCACGACCGCCGCGTCGGCCACCTTGACCAAGGCCGTGGTGACGTCGCTGCTGGTCGCCGCGAGCATCGGTCGGATCGGCTGGCCCACCGTGAGGCCGACGCCGGCCAGCCCGGTCTCGCCCTCGGTCGCGGCGAGGCGAGCCGCGATCGCCGTCGAGCCGAGCAGCATCGAAGCGCGGCGCACCGCGACCGGTGGCACGTCGAACGACTCGGCGACCGCGTCGAGCATCACGCCGTCGAGGGCCCCCTGCCGCAGCTCGCCGCTGATCAGGCGCACCAGGAACTCCTGCTCGGTCGCCGTGGCCCGACCGAACAGGTCGGCCAGCTGCTGACGTCGCCGGTCCTGGCTGCCCGGCCCGGTCACGGTGCTCATCGTCTCGAAGGCGTGGTCGACCTCGGCGACGGTGAGTGTGCTCGTGTCGGCGGCCGGCGGCAGGTCGCGCAGCGTCGCCCACCCGACGCCGGTGCGGCGCTGCCGCAGCGCGCCGGACAGGTAGGTCACCACGGTCACGACGTCGTCGGGGTGGCAGCCGCGAAGCAGGGCGGCGATCGCGGCCCGCTTGGCCAGCCGGGAGCGGGTCTGGGCGACCGCGGCCGACGCGTCGACCAGGTCGCCCAGACGGGCTCGCGTCGCCTCCATCGAAGGATTCGTCACGGCGCCATTGTCGCCGTAGCCACCGACACCGTCGGACTATCCGACGCCGCCGCGAGCGTCCGACGGGGTCGGCCAGGCCAGCCGGTCGAGCCGCAGCCAGCCGCGGTCGGGCACGGAGTCCTGGCAGGTGACGGGGTGTCCGTCGGACCAGCCGCACGCCGGGACGCCGGTGCGATGGAAGTTGCTGGTCCAGAACACCTTGCGCACGCCGACGAGCCGACGCGGGCCGAACACGCGAAGCGTGCGCTTGTCGACGCGGGTCACCGGCAGGTGGGCGATGACCGTCCGGGTCGCGTTGGAGATCAGGTCGGCGCGCAGCTCGCCGTCCCGGCCGAAGACGGTGATGTTGTGCTCGGCCCCGGGCTCACCGTTGATGTCCATCTCGAGAATGAAGTGCCGGTGCCGCCACGAGAGGTCGGTGGCGTCGAAGGGACGCTGCGCGCGGACGGTGAACGTCAGGCGCGCCCACCGCTCGTCGCCGGTCACCCGGTGCCGGACCCGGACGATGTCCAGCGGCCCCGCGGTGTCGTCGGCGTCGGTGACGGTGGTCGTGATGGTGGCGCGGCCGCCGTCCGGCTCGAGCTGCGCCGCGGCGGGCGTCATCAGCAGGGGCAGGGAAAGGGCGGCGACGACGAGCGAGCGTCGCCCGCGAGAGACGTACACAGTGGGAAGGCGCATGGCCGGACTCCTCGGATCGGGAACAAGTCACCCGGAAAGGTAGGTTCGGCGAGCCGGCCGGAACGGTTGTCCACAGGACGAGTTCGGCGTCGAGGGCCGTCCGGTGTCACTCGGGCGACGCGGCAGCCAGCCCCATGCGGTCGAGAACCCAGGCGTACACCTCGGCCTCGTACGCCAGATGCGCGTAGCGGCCGGAGGGGCCGGTGTGCGCGCCGGCGCCGGTCTCGCAGCGGAACAGGCAGCGAGGCCCCCACTCCGGGTCGGTCTCGCGGAGCCGGGCCACCCACTTCGCCGGCTCCCACACCATGACGCGAGGATCGTGGACCGCGCCCGTGACGAGCAGGTCCGGCCGGCCACCCGCCGGTGGCGGATTGTCGTAGGGCGAGTACGCGAGCAGCCACCCGAAGTCCTCGGGCCGCCGCGGGTCTCCCCACTCGTCCCACTCGGTCGCGGTCAGCGGGATCGAGGGATCGAGCATGGTCGTGACGACGTCGACGAACGGCACCTCGGCCACGACGCCACGCCACCGGTCCGGGCGCTGGTTGAACACGACGCCCTGCAGCAGCCCGCCGGCGGACAGGCCTCGACTGACGATCCGCCCGGGATCGACCAACCGCCCGGCGATGGAGTCCGCGACGGCGACGTGGTCGGAGAAGGTGTTCTGCTTGCGCTCGAGCATCCCGTCGAGCCACCAGCGCCGGCCGTTCTCGCCGCCGCCGCGGGGATGACTCTGGACGAAGACGACCCCGCGGTCGAGCAGGCTCGGCAGGGCGGACTCGAACAGCGGGTCGTCGCAGGACTCGTAGGCGCCGTAGCCGTCCAGCAGGCACGGCGCGGTGCCGTCCAACGGCGTGTCGCGATGCCGGACCACGGTCACGGGGATCGGGGCGCCGTCCTCGGCGTCGACGGTGATCGCCTCGCTGACGTAGTCGGCCGGGTCGTAGCCGGGCACCTCCTTGCGGTGCAGCAGCCGCCGGTCGCCGGTGTCGAGGTGGACCGCGTACCAGGTCGGGGGCTCGGTGTAGGACTGTTCGACGACGCTGACCTCGTCGGCGTCGAACAGCAGGTTGCGGCCCACTGCGATCGATCCGGCGGGCACCGAGCTCGGGATGTCGAGCGGCCGGTCGAGCCGGTCGAGGCACAGCGACCGGAGCAGCGGCTGCCCGTCGCGACGCAGGCTCAGCACCAGGTGATCCGCGAACGCGTCGACCCGATGCAGTCGCTCGGCCGGGTCGTAGGGCACCAGCTCGGTCCACGCGGCGCGGCCGGGGGAGTCGAGTGGCGCCCGCATCAGCCGGAACTCCTCCGCCTCGTCGTTGGTGACGATCAGCAGGGTGTCCTCGCCGTCGACCAGCGCGTGCTCGACGTCGTACTCGACGCCGGGGCGGCGGGGCTCGACGCAGCGGGCCGGCTCCGTCGGCCGCTCCGCGTCGACCAGCCAGAATTCGGTGGTGTTGCGGTTCTCCGCCCAGATCGCGATCACGCGGCCCGACCGGGTCGCCCGGAGGGACAACTCGTACTGCGGGTCCGTCTCGTCGAGGACGAGCACGTCGGCCTCGACCGGCGTCCCGATCTCGTGCCGCCACACCTGCCAGGGCCGGTAGGCCGCGTCGTGGACGGTGTAGAAGAAGTGCCGCGCGTCGGCGCTCCAGGCCCCGCCGTAGTAGGTGCGCTCGACGGTGTCCGGGAGGTCCGTGCCGGTGTCGAGATCGCGGAACCGCAGCCGGAACACCTCGTCGCCGCTGGTGTCGACCGAGTACGCCATGAGCCGCTCGTCCGGGCTGATCCGGACCAGCCCGAGGTCCACGTACGACGAGTCGCCGGCGAGCTCGTTCTGGTCGAGCAGCACCTGGGCCGATTCCACGAGATCCGCTGCGTTCGATGACTCCTCGCGCGGATTCGGTCGCTGAATCGGCGGATTTCGACGGGGTTCGCGTAACAGTTGCGCGAACTCCCTTCCCTCCGGGGTGCGGTTGTAGTAGGAAAACCTCCTATACGGCCAACTGACTGACGAGTCAGTCGGCGGAACCCGCGAAGACATCTCGGAGACGAGGGTCCGGACCAAGGGGCGCAGATGACGCGTCGAGTCGTCGTAGAACGCGCGCTCGGCCGTCAGGTGCTCGAGAACGGGTGCGCTGTCGACCTCTCGGAGTCCGGCGTAGGGGTCGTCGCGAGCGACCCCGTGCAACTCGTGAGTCGTCGGCTGTCGCGGGGCCTGGGGCGGCCCGTCGTGAGTGGACACGAGCGTGAACCTACCCCGTTGAGGTGGTGATCCCAGTGACGTCGGATCGGACGAAGCGGATCGCGGGTGGCCTGGCTGTCGGCGTCGTCGGCCTCTCCATGTCGGCGGTCGGGCTCTCGGCGCCGCAGGCCTCGGCGGCCGACCCGGTCGTCTTCACCGTCGGCATCGGCAACGAGGTCGACTCGTTCAACCCCTTCCTCGGCATCGAGGCCGAGTCGTACGAGATGTGGGCTCTGATGTACGACTCCATGATCACGTACAACCCGGCGGACATGGCACCGCAACCCGGTCTCGCCAGTGACTGGGAGACCTCCGGCGACGGGCTGACCTGGACGTTCACCATCCGGGACGACGTCACCTGGTCCGACGGCGAGAAGCTCACCGCCGACGACGTGGCGTACACCCTGAACCGGATCCTCGACGGTGGGCCGGAGTCGGCGACCTGGGGCAGCTACCTGACGTCCGTCGACACGATCACCGCGACCAACCCGACGACGGTCGAGATGCGGTTGTCGGAGCCCAACGCCGTGCTGCCGCTCCTGCCGATGCCGATCCTGCCCGAGCACGTCTGGTCCGACGTCAGCGAGGAAGAGGTCAAGAGCTACGCCAACGAGGGCGACGTCGTCGGCAGCGGACCGTTCCGCCTCGTCGAAGGTACGGCCGGCGGCGCGATGTACCGGTTCGAGGTCAACCCCGACTATTGGGGCACCCAGCCGAAGATCGACGAGATCGTCTACACCGTCTACAAGGCCGACGACCCGATGGTCCAGGCACTCAAGACCGGCGAGATCGATTTCGCCGAAGATGTTCCCGCGCTGCAACTGGAGTCGCTCGAGAGCGAGGACGGCATCCAGACCGTCCTCGGGTCGTCGCCGAGCTTCGACGAGATCGCCTTCAACGCCGGCTCGGTCGACCTCGAGACCGGTGAGCCGATCGGCGACCCCAACCCGGCGGTGATGGACCCGGCGTTCCGGTACGCGCTCGGGTTCGCGATCGACCGCGAGCGGCTCGCGGATCGGGTCTACCAGGGCGCCGCCGAGCCGGGCGACACGATCGTGCCTCCGGCGTACTCCACCTACCACTACGACCCGCCGGAGGACCTTGCCTGGAGCTACGACCCGGACCGGGCCGCCGAGCTGCTCGACGAAGCCGGCTACACCATGGGCGACGACGGCCTGCGGACGATGCCCGACGGGTCGGAGATCGGGACGCTCCGGCTGCTGGCCCGCACCGAATCGGCGGAGTCCCGCGACACGATGCGGTACTTCGAGGAGTGGCTGGCAGACCTCGGCATCGAGTCCGACGTCACCTCGATGGAGAGCGGCAAGCTCACCAACGTCATCCTCGACGGCGAGTTCGACGCCTTCCAGTGGGGCTGGTACGTCGAGCCGGACCCGGACTCGATGCTCAGCTACATGACGTGCGGCCAGCGCGGCAACTGGTCGGACTCGTGGTACTGCAACGAGGAGTACGACCGGCTCTACCAGGCGCAGCACAGCGCGACCGACGAGGCCGAGCGGGCCGAGATGGTCAAGCAGATGCAGGAGATCCTCTACCGCGACGCGCCCTACCTCGTCACGGCCTATGACGAGATCGGCGAGGCGTACCGCTGTGACCGCTTCGAGGGCTTCGTGCCACAGCCCGACCCGGGCGGCATCCTGCTCTTCCAGTACGGCGTCCGCAGCTACCTCGAGATGTATCCGACCACCGAGTGTGGCCAGACCGAGGCCGCCGACGAGGCAAGCTCGGCCGATGAGGGTGGACTCGACACCGGCGCTCTCATCGGCGGCGGCGCCGCGGTGCTGGTCGTCGCGGGGAGTGTGGTCGCGATCGTGCTGTACCGTCGGTCCACCGCGGACCGGCGGGCATGAGCACGGAGACCAGCACGCTCGTCGCCGAGGCCGAGTCCGGGCCTCGACCCGGCCGGGCGGGCCGCCGGAGATCGAGCGAATGGCGCTATGTCGGCTCGAAGCTGCTCGGCTCGCTCGGCGCGCTGCTGTTCGTCCTGGTCTTCAACTTCTTCCTGTTTCGGGTGATACCGGGCGACCCCGTCCGCACGCTGGCCCGCAACCGGCTCGTCAGTGACAAGCAGGTCGCGGAGCTGACTCAGACGCTCGGCCTGGAGCAATCCCTACCGCAGCAGTTCCTCACCTACCTGCAGAACACCTTCACCGGCGAGTTCGGGCTGTCGTTCCGCTATCGACAGCCGGTGTGGGACCTGATGCTCGACAGGCTCTGGCCGACCCTGCTCCTCGTCGGCACGTCGACGATCCTCGCGTCGATCATCGGCGTCTACCTCGGCATGGTGTCCGCGTGGAACCGGGGCAAGCCCCTGGATCACATGTCGACGGGCAGCTCTCTCGCCCTCTACTCGATGCCGGAGTGGTGGCTGGGACTCGTCCTGATGGCGGTCTTCGCCGTCGGCGCTGGCCCGATCCCGAACCTGTTCCCGACCGGCGGGCTGCATTCCTCCGACGTGGATCCGGCGTCGATCGCCGGGGTCTTCGACACGGCATGGCACCTGACTCTCCCCGTCATCACCCTGACGTTGGCGTACCTGGCGGAGTACGCCCTCGTGATGCGCAGTTCGCTGTTGGACGAGATGGGCGAGGACTACCTGACGACCGCCCGGGCGAAAGGACTACGCGACGTCTACGTCCGGCGCCGGCACGCCGCCCGCAACGCGCTGCTGCCGACGACGACCCTGGTGGTGCTCAACCTCGGTTTCGTCGTCTCCGGCGCGATCACCATCGAGACGATCTACTCGATCCCGGGCCTGGGCCTGCTCACGACCGAGGCGCTGGAGACGCCGGACTATCCGGTACTGCAGGGCACCTTCTTGATCTTCTCCGCCGCGGTGATCTTGGCCAACCTGGGGGCTAACCTGCTCTACAGCTGGCTCGACCCTCGGGTCCGGACGTGAGGGGCCGCCGGAGATGAGCGGCTCGACACCGACCCAGCGGCAGCTCGCCTGGCAGCGGCGCCGGCAGTCCGCGGGGCGCACCTGGGCGGACTTTCGCCGACATCGCTCCGGCATGTTCGGGCTGGGCATCTTCGTGCTGTTCTGCCTGATGGCGCTCTTCGCGCCGCTGCTCGCGGACGAGTCCGGCCTCGACGTCACCGAGGCGACCGGCGGCGTCCTGGAGGGGCCGTCCTGGGACTACCCACTCGGCACCGACCAGAACGGTCGTTCGGTCCTGACCGTGCTCATCTGGGGGTCGCGGGTGTCGCTGATGGTCGGGCTGCTCGCCACCGCGATCTCGATGGTGCTCGGCACGCTGGTCGGCCTGGCCTCCGGCCACTACCGGAACTTCTTCGGATCCGCGTTGTTCCGGGTCACCGAGTGGTTCCTGGTGGTTCCGTTCCTGCCGCTCGCGATCGTCCTGGCGAGCGTGCTCGGCCCGTCACTGCTGACGATCTCCTTCGTCATCGGCATCACGAGCTGGCCGGGGACGGCGCTGTTGATCAGGGCGCAGACCATGTCGATCGAGGCTCGGCCGTACCTGGAACGCGCTCGGGTCCTCGGCGCCGGCGACTGGCGGCAGATGAGCCGTCACGTGCTGCCCAACGTGATGCCGATGGTCTTCGCGAACACCACGCTCACCGTCGTCATCGCGATCCTGTCCGAGACGACGCTGTCGTTCCTCGGCCTCGGCGACCCGCTGCGGGAGTCGTGGGGAGCCATGCTCGACCAGGCGTTCGAGGTCGGCGCGATCACGACCGGAGCCTGGTGGTTCTTCCTGCCGCCGGGCATCTGCGTGATGCTGATCGTGATGTCGTTCCTCTTGATCGGGCAGGCGTTGGAAGAGATCTTCAATCCGCGACTCCGGGAGCGGTCGTGACCAGGCTCCTGGAGATCGAGGGCCTCGAGGTCAGCTATCGGACGGTGAGCGGCGAGATCCCAGCCGTCCGGGGCGTCGACCTGACGGTGGACGCGGGGGAGACCGTCGGACTCGCCGGCGAGTCCGGCTGCGGCAAGACGAGCCTCGCCAGCACGATTCTGCGGCTGCAGCCGGCCAACGCAACCATTCGCGGAAGTGTCCGAGTCGGAGGCAAGGACGTCCAGACCCTGGGCTGGCGGGACCTGAGGACACTGCGCTGGGGCGAGGCGGCGATGGTCTTCCAGGGCGCGCTGCACTCGCTCAACCCGGTGCAGCGCGTCGGCGACCAGATCGCCGAGCCGATCGTGCTGCACGACACGGTCCCCGGGGGCGACGTCCGGGCCCGGGTCGGTGAGCTGCTCGAGCAGGTCGGGCTGCCGCCCGAGCGGGCGCGGGCGTATCCGCACCAGCTCTCCGGCGGCCAGCGACAGCGGGTGATGATCGCGATGGCGCTGGCGTGCCGGCCGCAGCTGATCGTCGCCGACGAGCCGACGACCGCGCTGGACGTGATGGTGCAGGCCCAGGTGCTTGACCTGCTGAGCAGCCTGGTGGGTGAGCTCCGGCTCGGCCTGCTCATGATCAGCCACGACCTGTCCGTTCTCGGCACGACCTGCTCCCGCGTCGCGGTGATGTACGCGGGACGGATCGTCGAGGAGGGGCCGGCATGGGCGGTATTCCAGGACCCGCGGCATCCGTACGCCGGCGCGCTGTCGGCGGCGTTCCCTCGGATCGGCGACCGCGCCGCCCGCTACGCGCCGACCGGCCTGACCGGCGACCCGCCGGATCCCCAGCTGCTGCCGTCCGGCTGCACGTTCCACCCACGCTGTCCGGTCGCGCTCGACGAGTGCTCGGTGCACGATCCGCCGATCCGGCTGGCGGCTCGAGGTCGCCCGGTGGCCTGCGTCCTGGTGGGGAGGGAGGGTGATGAGCGCTCCGCTGCTCAGCGTTCGTGACCTCGCCGTCGCCTTCTCCTCCCGGGGCGGTCCAGTGGCGCGGGCGGTGGACGGGGTCGACCTCGAGGTCGGCTCCCGCGAGGTCGTCGCCGTCGTCGGTGAGTCCGGCTCGGGCAAGACCACGCTCGCGCGCACGATCCTCGGACTGGAGCGGCCCGCCGAGGGAACCGTCGAGTTCGACGGCAGTCCCCTGCCGAGCACCGTTCGCGGGCTGCGCGCCTATCGTCGCCGCGTCCAGCTGGTGCTCCAGGACCCGACCGGCTCGCTCAACCCGCGGCAGACGGTGTACGAGTCGGTCGCCGAAGGGATTCGGATCCATCGCCTGGTGATGGAGTCGGACGACGCGACCGAGGTCGACCTGGTGGACCAGGCCTTGACCAGGTCGGGTCTGCGGCCGGCCGAGCGCTTCTTCCTCCGCTATCCGCACGAGCTGTCCGGCGGCCAGCGGCAGCGGGTCGTGATCGCGGGCGCCCTGGCGCTGGAGCCGGACCTGCTGATCGCCGACGAGCCGGTCTCGAGCCTGGACGCCTCGATCCGCGGTGAGATCCTCGCCCTTCTGCTGCGGCTACGCGACGAGCTCGGTCTCACGGTGCTGGTCATCACTCACGACCTCGGACTGGCCTGGAACATCGCCGATCGGATCGCGGTGATGTACCTCGGTCGACTGGTCGAGTGTGGCCCGACCGAGCGGGTGCTGGCCGATCCGCGGCACCCCTACACGCAGGCGCTGCTGTCCGTCGTTCCCGAGATGCGCCATCTCGAGCCGGTCGTCCTGACGGGCGAGCCGCCCGATCCGACCCGAATCCCGGACGGCTGTCGCTTCCACCCGCGCTGCCCGGCGCTGGCCGACGGCCGGGCCGCGTCCGCCGGCATCGACGCGGCCTGCCGAGGCAAACCGCTCCCGGTGCTCGACACCGTCGACCACCACAGTGCCGCGTGCTGGCTGGTGGAGTCGCCCAGCGGCTGACCCGGCGCGGGACTTCCGTCCGGCCGGGCCGCCATGGCACGCTGGTTACTGACTCGCGAGTCAATTTATTGCGAGACCGGCAGAGCGGAGACGGCGATGACGACCGGACGACCGGCCGGTGCCGGCGCGGCGCCGAACCGGCTGCAGGCGGCGTTGCCCAAGCACTGGTACGTCGACGAGCGGCACTGGCAGCGGGAGCGCGAGGCCGTGCTGTACGACTCGTGGCTGTGCGTCGGTCGCCTCGACGAGCTCGGCCTGGCCGCGCCGGGTCGGCTCGCGGTCGTGGACGTGGCCGGTGAGTCGGTCCTGCTGACCAGCGACGACGACGCGACGTTGCACGGCGCGTACAACGTCTGCCGACACCGCGGCTCGCAGGTCGTCCCGGTCACCGACGGACAGCGGGAGTGCCGACCGGCGCGGTCGTTGCGCTGTCCGTACCACTCGTGGACCTACGACCTGTCCGGCCGGCTGCTGCGGGCCCCGCACACCGACGACGTCGACGACTTCGACCCGGCGGACTTCAGCCTGGCGCCGATCGGGGTCGAGGCCTGGCAGGGCTTCTGCTTCGTGCACCTCACGCCGTCGACGGCGTCCGACCTCGCGACCGATCTCGTGGAGTTCACGACCCGCCTGGCTCGCTATCCGCTGGACTCGCTCGTGGTCGGCCGCCGGTTCGAGTACGACGTCGCCGCGAACTACAAGGTGCTCCTGGAGAACTTCAACGAGTGCTACCACTGCGGGCCGGTGCATCCCGAGCTGACGAGGCTGGTCCCGGCGTTCGGCAGCGGCGGCGTCGGGCTCGACTGGGACTCCGGCGTGCCGCATCGGGCCGACGCCTGGACCTTCACGATGACCGGGACGACGAACCGGGCGCCGTTCCCGGATCTCGACGCCGACGAGCGGATCCGCCACAAGGGCGAGCTGATCTACCCCAACCTCCTCATCTCCTGCTCGGCCGACCATGTGATGGCCCTCGTGCTCTGGCCGCTCGCGGCGGACCGCACCCGCGTGACGAGCGAGCTGCTCTTCGCCCCGGACGAGGTGGCCCGGGACGACTTCGATCCCGACGACGCGGGCAAGCTGTGGGACCTCGTCAACCGGCAGGACTGGGCGGTCTGCGAGTCGGTCCAGCGCGGCATGAGCTCGCGGGCGTACCGGCAGGGCTGGTTCGCGCCGATGGAGGACTGGAGCGCCGACATCCGGCGCTGGCTCGCCCCGCGGATGGGGGAGCTCGATGGTTGAGCGGGTCGAGTACGTCGTCGTCGGACTGGGCGCGCTCGGCAGCGCCACCGCGTACGCCCTGGCCCGCGGCGGGCATCAGGTCGTCGGGCTGGAGCGGTTCGCACTCGGCCACGAGCGGGGGGCGTCGCACGACACGTCTCGCATCCTGCGACACAGCTACCACCGGTCGGACTACGTCCGGCTGACGTTCGACGCGTACGCCGACTGGGCCGACCTCGAGCAGGCGAGCGGCGAGCGACTCGTCACGACCACCGGCGGGCTCGACCTGTTTCCGCCGTGGGCCGCGATCCCGATGGCCGACTACACCACGGCGATGACCGACTGCGGCGTGGCGTACGAGGAGCTGACACGGTCCGACCTGCGGGCCCGGTGGCCGCGGCTCAACCCACCGGCGGGGACCGTCGCGCTGTACCAGCCGGACGCCGCGATCGTGCCGGCGGCGCGGACGACGGCGCTCCTGCATCGGCTGGCCCGGGACCACGGCGCGGACCTGCGGGAGCAGTCGCCCGCCCTGGCGGTCCGCGACCTCGGCGATCGCGGCGTCGAGGTCGACGTCGCCGGTGGGACGCTCCGCTGCCGGCGCGTGATCGTATGCGCCGACGCGTGGACCAACGACGTGCTCGCCGGACTCGGTGAGTCCCTGCCGCTGACCGTGACGCTGGAGCAGGTGACGTACCTGGCGCTCGACGACCCGGCCGGCTTCGCCCCCGGCGAGCTGCCGTTGTGGATCTGGATGGACGACCCCTGTTTCTACGGCTTCCCCGCCTACGGCGAGTCGACGGTGAAGCTGGCGTACGACTGTGGTGGCGCGGTCGTCTCCGGCGACGACCGGGCCTTCGACCCGGATCCGGAACGGATCGAGCAGTTGGTGCGGTTCACCCGCGAGCTGCTCCCCGACGTCGGTCGGCCGACGCGCTCGAAGACGTGCCTCTACACGCTGACGCCGGACCGCGACTTCGTCCTCGACGCGGTGCCCGGCCACGAGGCCGTGGTGGTCGGGTTGGGCGCCGCCCACGGCTTCAAGTTCACGCCGACCTTCGGCCGGTTGCTCGCCGACATCGCGGTGCGCGGCGCGTGCGACGCCGACGTCGCCGGATTCCGGTGGGACCGACCGGCCCTCACCGAGGCCGGCCATCCCGTGAGCTGGCTGGTGTAAGCGGCCGTGATGACATCACTCCAGCTCAGCGGCCTCGATGCTCAGCTCGTCGGCGACCGTGGCCCGAATCCAGTGGCGCAGCTGGGCCCGGCTCACGCTGCGGTAGACCACAACCGCGACGGACAGGCCGTCGAGCATGGCGCCGATCCGGGTGGCGGTGGCCGCCGGGTCCGCGCACTCGAAGTCGCCGCTCTTGACGCCGTCCTCGATGGCCGCGCAGAGTGCCGCCTGCCAGCGGTCGTCGAGCGTCCGCAGCATCCGGCGGATCTCCGGATGCCGGAGCGCGGTCGACCAGGCGTCGATCCACAACGTCCAGCCCGGCGCCGATCCGGTCGGCCCGTAGGCCGCGACGACGCGACGCAGCCGCTCCATCGGCGTGTGGCCGCGCGCGAGGGCGCGATCGAGCCGGTCGAGGTCCCGATCGACGGCGTACTCCAGCGCGGCGGCGAGCAGGTTGTCCTTGCTGTCGAAGTGATAGAAGAGGAGCCCGGTGCTCACGCCGAGCGCTTGCGCGACGTCCTGGGCGCGGGTGTGGGCCATGCCGAGGCGCTGCATCTCCTCGACCGTGGCGGCGAGGATCTCCTCCCGCCGCACTTCCACCTTGCGGCGTCCCATGGCGCCCGACACTACCTGTGGAGGTCGTGATGACGGTTCTCGACGCGGTGCTCGATGCGGCCAAGTCGCACGACGGCTCGCGGATGCTGCCGGCCGACGCCTATACCTCGGCCGACGTGTGGGCCTGGGAGCAACGCCACGTGTTCGCCGGCAGCTGGTGCTGTTTGGGCCGGGTCGACGAGATCCGTACCGGGACCGTCGGGCAGCAGGCCGTCGCGATCGGCGACATCGGCGTGCTGCTCACGTGGTCCGAGCAGGGCCTGCGCGCCTTCGCCAACACCTGCCGGCATCGCGGCCACGAGCTGCTGCCCAACGGCGAGTCGAACACGAAGCGGTCGGTGGTGTGCCCGTACCACGCCTGGTCGTTCGCGCTCGACGGCTCGCTGCAGGCGGCGCCGGGCTTCCGCGAGGTCGAGGACTTCGATCCCGCCGAGCACCGGCTGGTCGAGCTGGCCGTCGAGATCTGGCACGGCTGGATCTTCTGCCACGCGGCGAACCCGCTCGGTGGCGACGTGCCCGCGTTCGACGCGCACCTCGGGGTCATCGAGGACATCCTCGGCCCGTACGCCCCGGAGCTGCTGGTGCGCCGGGCGCGGCACACGTACGAGATCGCGGCGAACTGGAAGGTCGTCTGCGAGAACTACCACGAGTGCTACCACTGCCCGTTGATCCATCCCGAGCTGTGCCAGGTGTCGCCACCGAACTCGGGGGAGAACTACGTGCTGCCCGGGGCATGGGTCGGCGGCCGGATGGACCTGCGCGACGGGATGGCGACCATGTCGATGACCGGCGAGGCGGCCGGCCCGCCGATCCCCGGGGTCGATCCGCGTGTCGTGGAGTACATCCAGCTCTGGCCGAACCTGCTGGTGTCGGCGCATCCGGACTTCGTCATGACCCATCGCCTGGTGCCGCTGGCGCCGGACCGGACCTGGATCGAGTGCTCGTGGTACTTCGTCGACGGCGTGGGAGACGAGGCGGCGAACGCGGTGGAGTTCTGGGACATGACGAACCGGCAGGACTGGTCGGCCTGCGAGTCGGTGCAGCGCGGGCTCGGGTCGCCGCACTTCCGGCCCGGCCCGTTCGCGCCGAACGAGGACGCCGTGCAGCAGTTCGTGGCGATGGTCGCCTCGACGTACGCCGCTCGCTGAGGCTCGGGCGGTCCGGGCAGGTCTGCTTCAGCCGTTGCGGCCGCGGGCGGCGACCCGGCAGGTGTCGACGACGCGACCGGCCTCGACCACGACGAGCTCGTCGTGGAGGTTGACTGTCGGGCAGACGTGGGTGGGTACGACGACGACCCGGTCGCCGACCCGAGGTCGCGGCGTCGACTCGGGGACGTCGACGAAGCCGTGGTAGTCGTTGGTCGTCCGCAGGTGCAGGTCGGTGCCGGCCAGCCAGCCGAACCCGGGCAACAGCGGATGGGTGTCGCGTGGCACGGCCTTCGCTCCGGCGTCGACGATGACCTGGCCGGGGACGGCGTCCGACACGACCGTGGTCACGACGAAGAAGGCGACCGCCGTTGGCGGCACGGCACCGAGGGCCACCTGCTGCGCGTCGTTGAGCACGTACGTCCCGGGCCGCTGCTCGGTGACCGGCGCTCGCGCCGAGAGCTCGACGGTGGGCGTCGACCCGGCGCTCAGGACGTCGATCGGGAAGCCAGCGGCGTCCAGTGCGTCGTGGGCCCGCGCGAGGGTGTCGAGCTCGTCGCGGGCGGCGTCCGGCCGGGCGTCCGGGCCTCGGTAGCCGTGGCCACCATGGGTGTAGACGCCGCGGAGTCGCAGGCCGGAGGCTTCGACGTGCCTGGCGAGCGGGACGGTGGCGTCGGGCCGGACGCCGCACCGGCGCCCGCCGCTGTCGATCTCGATCAGGACGTCGAGCGGCTCCGTGGCGCCTCGCATGGCCTGGGCCAGGGCCGTGACGCCCGCCTCGGTGTCGACGCCGACGGCCAGGCGGACGCGCTCGTGGAGCTCCCGAAGCCGCGCTGCGCGGGCGGCGTCGGCGTACACGGGGTAGGCGACGAAGACGTCGTCGACGCCCGCGGCGGCGAAGACCTCGGCCTCGCCGAGCGTGCCGACCGTCAGCCCGTGGGCGCCGGCGTCGAGCTGCAATCGGGCGATCTCGACGCACTTGTGGGTCTTCGCGTGCGGGCGCAGGCGTACCCCGGCGCGGTCCATGGCGTCTTGCATGGCGGTGACGTTCGCGCGCAGCGCCGCGCGGTCGACCACGGCGGCCGGCGTAGGGATGTCGTCGGGCAGGTCTGGAGGACGGATGTCGCGGACCGGCTGAGGCGGGGCTGGAGAGCGCACCTGGCTATCCTCGCCGACCAATGCACGATTCGTCCTGCGGTCCAATGGTGGGACCTTGCTGTGGTCAGGCCCCTTCGGCTGTCGCGGGCCGGTCTGCTATCGCCGGACGAGTCGCCTGCGCAGACAAACTCTCGACCGGTATCTGGCTCGCCTCAGTAGTTCCGCCCGACTCCGGCTCCACGGATGTCGCTCCGGGAGGAGGGACGAGCGCGATGGGATCCGAGTGTTGCTCAACCGGATCGCGCAACTTTGGCGCCGGAGCGGTCCATGATTTGAGGTTCTGCATGACGTCGCCGTAGAAGGCGTCCACAGCGGTAGTGACCGAGTCGATAAAGCTACCTCGACCCTTCTTGCGTTTACTCCCCATGGCTCGCGTGCGCGCCACGGTGAAGGTGCGTATCTCTCGCCTCGGATCCGCGATGAGCAGCTGTGGCTGTTTCCGCAAGGTGCCGAGCAGTTCGGCGTTCCCAGCGCCGCGCTGGTGGACCACCGATGCCTCGATCCGCAGCTCATCTGGCGCGGAGCGCAACTGACGAAGCAGCCAGTTGACTCGTGTGAGGGAACGGCCTTCGCCTGGCGCGTCCACGCTGACTTGACAGGTGACTTGGGCCGCACGCAAGTCGGCAACAATCCCCAGTGGCCCTACGGTGTTCGGGATGCGGATCGCACCCTCCAACCGGCCCGTCTGGGCGAGAGATGTGACGAGAACCTGTGTACGTAGGCTGGGCTCGGATAGTTCCCTTCGCGACAACACGACAGCGACGTCCGCGCCGAGTTGTCGTCCGAGACGAAGACTGACGTAG